>Ga0207657_10000034_pt1 | contig 127192 bp, 122 predicted proteins | sample KBSC33metaG_FD_184316 | JGI IMG/M metagenome (GOLD analysis project Ga0207657, IMG submission 184316) | Corn rhizosphere microbial communities from Kellogg Biological Station, Michigan, USA - KBS C3-3 metaG (SPAdes) (version 2) | ecosystem: Host-associated > Plants > Roots > Rhizosphere >...
CGCTCGAGGAGCACAATAGAAATGTCGCGAAGTGGCGGGTCGTGGAGCGCGAGATGAGAGCGAGAGAGGCCGAAGAAGCCGCGGCTCAAGCTGCCGCGCAAGCGGCAGCAGCAGCGGACGGTGGAAGCGCCGTGGCGGATGCTGCCGCCGCGCAAAATGCTGCAACCTCTCCCGGCGCTATCGGCACGCAGCCTAAAGTCGCGGGAGCAGCCGTTGCCAAAGGCACTTCAAGCGCGATGGCCGCAGATCCCGCCGCGCCTGGAGCGTTCGCCGATCCAGATGCGCTCAATGGCGGGCAAAATCCCTTCTCGCCTGAGGGCGTTCCAGATGATGAGGCGCCTCCCAAGCCGCTGCGTAACCCGAAACGCTAGCCCGCTCGGCCGACCAAAAAACTTGCGACTCGGCTTATAAGCGGCGAGGCTTAAACTCACTTTCGAAGTCGCAAGGCTTGGCCAACGGATGACCCTTAAAAGCATGACTGGCTTCGCTCGCGCGGACGGCGTGCATGGGGACACGAGTTGGTCTTGGGAGGCGCGCAGCGTCAATGGCCGCGGTCTCGAACTTCGTCTGCGTCTCCCGTCTGGTTTCGAGTCGCTCGAGATCAGGGTGCGAGGTCTCGCTCAAGAGAAGCTCGCGCGCGGCAATTGCACCCTGAACCTGAGTGTTAGGCGAGAAGCGGGCAGGACCGAGATTCGCCTGAACGAAGCGGCGCTTGCTCAAGCACGGGCGGTGGCGGAGCGGGCCCAAGCCTTGACTGATCTCAAAACGGCACGCCTTGATACGTTGCTCGCAATGCGCGGCGTGGTCGAGGCCGTTGAGGCAGAGGAGAGCGAGGAGGCGCAGGCTGCGCTCTATCATGCGCTTCTGGCAGGTCTTGCCAGAGTGCTCGATGAGCTTGTGCACGCCCGCGCGGCGGAAGGCGAGCGCCTTGAGGCGGTGATCTCAAAACAGCTTGCAACCATCGCTGCTCTTGTCGGTCGCGCTTCAGACGCCGCCGCGCGCCAATCCGAAGCGCTTGGCGCGCGGCTCGCCGAGCAGGTCGCGCGCCTTACTGAGGCTAGTGCTGGGCTGGACCCAGAGCGGCTTCACCAGGAAGCTCTTTTGCTTGCGGCAAAGGCCGACATCCAAGAAGAGCTCGACCGATTGCGCGCGCATCTCGCGGCAGCCAACGAGCACATCGAGAGCAATCAGCCGGTCGGTCGCAAGTTCGAATTCCTTGCGCAGGAACTCAACCGCGAGGCGAATACCATCTGCTCAAAAGCCTCCGACATCGAGATCAGCCGCACGGGGATCGAGCTCAAGACCGTGATCGATCAGCTGCGCGAGCAGGTCCAGAACATCGAGTGAGGCTTTAAGGCATGGAAGAGACCGGCATCGCCAGAAGGGGACTCATGCTGGTGCTCTCCTCGCCATCGGGCGCGGGCAAGACTACCATCGCGCGCAAGTTGCTCGAGCAGGACCTGGGCATCGAGATATCGGTTTCCCACACCACCCGTAAAATGCGCAAAGGCGAGAGAGATGGACAGGACTACCACTTTGTGAGCCACGACACCTTCACCAAAATGCGCGACCACGGCGAGTTCCTGGAATGGGCGGTGGTGTTCGACAATTACTACGGCACGACGCGCAAGCCCGTGGAGGAGGCACTCGCCGCAGGACGCGATGTTTTATTCGATGTCGACTGGCAGGGCGCGGCAAGTTTGCGCGACAAGGCTCGAGACGACGTCGTTACTGTGTTCATTCTGCCGCCGACCGCAGCGGATCTCGAGCAACGCCTCAATGTGCGGGCGCAGGACCCTCCCGAGATCGTGCGCCGGAGAATGCTCGGCGCGAGTAACGAAATCCAGCATTGGACCGAGTACCACTACGTTGTCGTCAATTACGATATCGACCGGTCGGTCGCCGCGATCCGCGCCGTACTGACGGCTGAGAGGCTGCGCCGAACTCGCCTTACCGGACTCAAGCAATTCGTGCAGAATTTACTGGCCGCGCTCTAGCGCCGTGGCTCTTTGAGCGCGTTGGTGATGCGGCAGAAATCGGCGACGGCAAGGTCTTCGGCTCGGGCTTTCGGGTCGATCTCGAGTCTCTCGAGGAGTTCTTCTGTGTCCGGGGTTAGCTGACGGAGCGACGCGCGCAGCATCTTACGCCTTTGGCCGAACATTGCGGCCGTCCCTTTTTCCAACGCCTCCACATCGCACGCGGGTTCCGGCGTCGCCCTCGGCAGGAGCTCAACAAGGGCAGAATCGACCTTAGGCCTAGGCGTGAAGGCCGCACCCGGCAGCTTGAAAAGGATGCGTGGCTGTGTGCGCCATTGCGACAGCACGGCAAGACGCCCGTAGTCCTTGGCACCAGGCTTGGCTACGATGCGGTCGGCGACCTCGCGCTGGAACATGAGCACGAGTCGATCAAACCAGGGAGGCCAAGGCTCGGACTTGAGCCAGCCGACCAACAACGGGGTCCCGACGCCGTAAGGCAGATTAGCGACGATGCGGGCGGGAGGATGGAGCGCCAAACCGGCATAGTCCACCTTTCGTGCGTCCGCGGCGACAATATCGAGCCGGCCGGGATACAGGGCGGCAATATCGGACAGGGCAGAGAGGCAGCGTTCGTCTCTTTCGATAGCGACGACGCGCGACGCTCCTTCGAAAAGGAGCGCGCGCGTGAGCCCCCCGGGTCCGGGGCCAACCTCGACAATGGTTACCCCCTCTAGCGGCCCCGCCGCACGCGCGATACGGCGCGTGAGATTGAAATCAAGCAGGAAATTCTGGCCGAGGCTCTTCTTCGCCGAGAGGCCAGAGGCGCGGATCACCTCGCCGAGCGGCGGCAGGCCGTCAGGCGTGCTCACGCGCGCCTCTCTGCATGTCGGCTCATGGCGTCGGCAAGCCGGAGCGCCTCGATGAGGCTTCTCGGATTGGCTTTGCCGGTACCGGCGAGAGTGAACGCGGTCCCATGGTCCGGGGAGGTGCGCACAAACGGAAGCCCGAGCGTGATATTGACGCCCTCGTCGAAGGCGAGCGTTTTCAGCGGCACGAGCGCCTGGTCGTGATACATGCAGATGGCCGCGTCATAGGTCGCGCGTGCGCCGGCATGGAACAGAGTGTCAGCGGGGTAGGGGCCGGTCACTTCGAGACCCTTGTTGCGTGCCGCTTCGATGGCGGGCTGGATGATGTCGATCTCCTCACGGCCCAGCCCTCCCTCCTCTCCGGCATGGGGGTTCAGCCCGGTCACCACGAGCCGCGGCCGAGAAATTCCAAAAAATCGGTCGAGGTCTCGTGCCGTGGTCTCGATGGTCGAAAGGATCAGCTCCTCTGTGAGCGCCGCCGGCACGTCTTTCAGAGGAATATGGATTGTGACCGGAACGACCTTGAGCCATTTCGAGGCGAGCATCATCACGGGATGGGGAACTGCTCCGCCTGTCGCCGAAAGCGAAGCGAGATATTCGGTATGCCCCCGGAAAGCGAAACCGCCCCGATAGAGCATTGCCTTGCTGATCGGATTGGTGACGACGGCGCGCGCCTCGCCTGCCTGAACAAGACGTACGGCTTTTTCGATGGATTCCTGCACGGCGGGCGCAGCCTCGCCGTCTGGTCGGCCTGGCACCACAGTCCCGGCCACCGCGATAGAAATAACGGGAAGCTCCTCGGCGAAGCGCTCCTCCGCCACAACCGGATCCACAACAGTTGCGATCGGCACTCTCAGGCGGAGAGCTTCGGCCCGCGTCGCAAGCACGCTTGCTTCGCCCAACAGCACGAAGGCCGGAATCGGCTCATGTTCGCGCGCGAGCCATGCGAGCAACGTGATATCAGGCCCAATCCCGGCGGGGTCGCCTAGGGTGAGCGCCAGGGGACGTTCGGCGAGACCCATGGCCTCGGGCTAGCACGAATAGGCGTTCAGCGGTATTCGATGAAGGCGTCCTGACGGAGATCGCGCAGCAGCCGATCGGCACGGATCCCCATCTCCTCGTTCATCAGTTTCCGCTGCATGTCCTCGCGCGTCTTGTCGTCACCTTTCACCGAGCGCTTGCCACACACGGCGTACATCTCCACCGCCGATGCTGTGAGGGTAGGGGGCGTCATCTGTCCCATCTTGGCGTTCATCACGAGTAGCCTTGCGGGCTGCACTATCGAAGCGGGCTGTTGGTCGGCCAGCGTTTTGACACTGGCGCCCTCGACACCCTTGGCAAGATCGGCGCAAGATCCAAATTTGCTGCGTGCGCTTTCCGCCGCCGCAAGCCTTTCGGCAATCGTCTTCTGGTCGGCGCCGGCGGGTAACTCGTACCTCACTTGACGCAGCTGAAGCGCCGTCTCCGCCGGGCCCGCGCTCGCCTGCCCACCAGCGTCTGACAGCGCCTTGTCGACATCGACATCGCCAATCTGGATCTCACGACGGAACTTTTGGCGCACCACGTTTTGCCACACGAGTTGCGACCTAATGCGATCCTTCAGCGTCTTAATGTTCACGCCGGCCTTGCCAAGCGCGGTTGCTAGGCCGTCCACGTTGAGATTGTTCTTCTTCGCCATGTCCTCGACGATCTGGGTGACGTCATCTTCGTCGACCGAAACGCTAAGCTTGCGGCCTTGTTGGACCTGCAGCCGCTCATCGATGAGTTGATCGGTGGCCTTCTTTTTCAGCTCGGGGGAGGGCTGTTCCTGCGTGGTGATGGCGAGGAAGCGCTCGCGCTGTTCGACGTCGTAATCCGATATGGGGTCATCATTGACGAGGACAACGATGGAGACCTCTTGTGTCATTCCAAGGCTCGCGGTGACAACCACAAAGACGACGAACACGAGCGCAGCGAGCAGGCCTTCGCCACACGACATAGCTCTGCAGGCGCGGTTTTTTTCCCCTGCGATCAAGTCAAGTCGATAACGGTGAGAAGGCATGAACTCGCTCGCCTATGGAACGATTTCGGGGTTGGCCGATCCGAACACGTCGCTAACGGACGTCGAAGTCTGGTATGCGCCGAGATATTTCAAATTGAAGTTCACGAGGAAACGCTCATCTGGCTTGATATCCTGGTCTTCGATGAAGGAGCGCTGATAGGTCACGGACAGCAGGAAGCAGTCATCCTGGTACTGCAGGCCGAGTCCGTCGGTGATAGTCTGATCCGTCTGGATGTCGTAGCGAATGTTCCCAAGTAGCGACCAATCCTTGGTGAGCGCCAGAACGGCCGCCGTGAGCACCTCCTGGCGCGGTTGGTCGGCCGCGAGACCAGGCTCGCTGGTGACATCGGCATAGTTCACCTTGACCTGCGCAGGGCCATAGCGCATCCACGTGCCGACATCGCTTCGTTTTACGTCGAGCGTCTCTTGGTCAAAGCGCGTCTGGGCCGTGAACGAGACGTTCGAGCTGGCCTGCAGATAGAGGCCGGTTACGTAATCCGAGGCGTCGGTGGCAAGACCGGCCGAGCGGTAAAAGTCGGTATCGAACTCGTTCTGGCCAGCAATCTGATAACTTTGGCCGAACACCGCTTGTGCGTACGCGCCCGACATGAGTTGTGCCGTGTAGCGGAAGCCCACATTGGCGCGTGTCCCGGTCTCGATCCGGTCGTAACCGGAGAACTTGTCGATATCAAAGAGGAGCGTATCGTCGAACACCAGGCTGAGCGCGTCCTCGTTCGGGATGTCCTGTTGGTTGCCCGCGGTGTCAGGCCGCGCGATGATCTGGGCGATCGGCTCGAAGATATGGGTGACGCTCCCGGTCGTGGCGATGAAGGGATAGCGATATTCGAGACCGGCAACCGCGTCGCCACGCGCAACGAACCCGTTGTCCGGATTCTTGGTAACAAGGTCCTCCGACCCGGTCACTGTACTATTGTCAACCCCAGAAACGTTATAGACATCGCCGCGCAACTGCGCGAATGGCGTGAAGACCTCGCCGATCCCGTCGATCATCTGCCGCCGCCAGTTGCCTTCCACAATCAGCCGGTCAGAATCCACATTGTCTTTATTCGTGAACGCCATCACGTTTGAGTTGAAGCTGAGCTCGCCCCCAATGATCGGGTTCTTGACGATGTAGTCGTAGTCGATGATCGGATAGACCGTCGCGTCGGAGAACGGCTCATCGGTGAATAACAAGCTCTGCGTGCTGTAAAAACGCGTAGAGATATAGTTCCGGTCGTGGAGACCTTCGAGATAGACCTGGCTCACGTCATCGGTTTTGATCCGGCTGTCGAGATTGTAGAAGCGCCTGAAGGTATCGTCAGTCACAGCGGTAATGTCCCAACCCCAACTGTAATACGGATCAAGCGCGAATTTACCTGCAGTCTTGATGCTGCCGCGGAAGTCGCCATCAACAGGCGCCTCCACGGTGCCCTTATCCCAAACGCCGGCAAGCGCGATACTGTAACCGCCGCTCGTTAGGCGATGACGCCAATCGCCTTGAAGCAGTACGCCCGCATTCTCCGTGTAGGTCGGAGCGAAGGTGAAATCGTAGTGGTCCGAAAGAGCGAAGTAGTAGGGTACCTCAACTGTCGTGCCGAGCTCGTTGGAATGGCTATAGGTCGGCATCAGAAACCCTGACTTCCGCTTGACCGTAGGATCTGCGCTCTGGAACCAGGGCATCCAGATAACCGGCACGCCGAAGAAGTCGAAGAATACATTGTTGTAGGTAAGGGTGGCTTGGTCACGTTTGTGCGTGATTTTTTTCGCGCGAATGCGCCAGGTCGGTGGCTTGGTCGGGTCCTCCTCGCAAATCTTGCAGGGCGTGAACAAGGCCTTCTCGAACACCGTAACGTTGCCAGCCTGGCGCGAGGCGGATTGCGCTTGGATGCGCGTGTCGTCCTTGGTGACGAGTCTCAGCGTTTCGATGAAGCCATCGCGGAAGTCATCGGTAAGCGTGATGTGGTCGGAGCTGATCACCGCGCCGTCGGGATCCTTGATGCGGACATTGCCAACCGCGGTCAGGGTGTTGTTTCCGCGGTCGTAGACCACGCTGTCGGCAAGCAGGGTGTAATTACCGTAGTAAAGCTCGACATTGCCCTTGGCCGTGACTCTCGCGTTCTCGTTGTCGTAGATCATCTCGTCCGCCTGCAGCAGCATGGGGGCGGCCTTGTCGATCTTCGGCGGCTTGACGATCTGCTCAAGCGATGTCTGGGCTTGAGCGAAGGCCTTCTCCGAGGGGAACAGAAGGGCGACGAAGCAAGCCAAAACGCAGGCAAAAAGCGGCCACCGTACGCCGCGAGGAGCGGTGTCTCTAGACGCGGCGAGGCCGGGCGGGGCCCGGCGCAAAGAGATCAACCTTGCGAGATTGCCGGTCATCACCCGTCCTCTTTGTACAAGAGCACGGTGAGCGCGAGCGAAGCCGCGATGAGCACCGGGACCCAGGCTGCCGCCGCCGCGGAGGTCAGCCCCGCCATGGCGAAGTTGCGCGAAATCTCCGAGAACACGAAGAACAAAAACCCTGCCGCAAGACCAAAGATTGCGTTGATCTGAACGTTGCCGAAGCGGAAGCCGCGCAGCGAACAGGTGGCTGCGATCAGCACCATGGTGACGAGCAGGAACGGCCGCGACAGGAGAAGCTGATATTGCACGCGGTACTGAGTCGCGGGAAGTCCCGCACGCTCAGCGATCTGGATGAAGTTCGGCAGATCCCAGAACGAGATTGAGAACACAGTGCCGAGGCTATCGCGTACCTGCGCTGGCGTGAGATAAGTGCTGACCAGATATTCCTTGTAGAGCGCGGGCTCCTGACCCACGGTGCTGACCCACGCATCCTGTAGCTCCCAACGGCCATCCTTGAGTAGCGCGTGCTTCGCTTCGATGCGCTCGGTCAGGCCATTGTCCCGGTCGTACTGGAATAGGGTGACGCCGTTCAGCTCGAGTCCCTGGTTTAGCACCTCGAGCGCGTGCACCACCGACGGTCCGTCGGTGCCGTCCTCACGCAGCCATGCGCCGGCATTCTTGTTGGTCTTCAGAAGGGAGTCGTCGCGTCCGAACGCTGCTGCATAAAGCTCTTCGGCTTGCGCGCGCGCGGCCGCAGCCACTGGGTTGTAGAACAGCACGAAGGCGACACCGAGCAGAAAGGCAACGATCATCGCCGGCAGCGTGAACTGCCACACCGAAATGCCCGCGGCGCGCAACACGACGAGTTCCGAGGATCGGCTCAGCATGAGGAAGATCCCGATCGTGCCGATCAGCACTGCGAAGGGGAGGGTCAGTTCCGAGAACGAGGGGAGTCGGAGCAGCGTAATCCAGGCGAGGAGGAAGCCCGGAACATCACCCGAATAGTTGCCTGCGCGGCGCAGCATCTCGATGAAATCGACGAAGAAGATCAGCACGCAACAGAGCAGGAACATCGCGATCATCGCGAGGAAGAAGCGCTGCGAGAAATAGCGCGCAAGCGTCCCCACTGCACTGATGCCCGGCATCTGCGCTCTCACGTCGTCTGCATCCCTCTACCGGCCCAAAACATTATCTTTTTTGGGAACTTGAGCTCGAAGCTCAGCTTGGACCGCAATTCTGGGGACATTTTAACGTGGGCGGCCCACGCAGCCAAGAAAATCGCCCCCAAGGGAATGGCATACACAAGGGCCACAGCCCAGGCATTTAGGGTGACTAGGTTGTTGGCTGTGAGCCCCGCAACTCGGAGCCCTACAGCGATACCAAAAGCGGTCAGAATCTGCCCCCACCGGCTCTCTCGCGTGGTGCGAGCGTGCCCGAGAAGCGCAATAGCGATGATGACGAAGGCCAAGGGGTAGAGCGGCGTCGAGAGACGCTCGTGCAACTCGGAGCGTATCTGGCCGTAATTTGCTTTGGCGATCTTGTCGTTCGGGTCGGGACTAATAAGATCGCTCACGTAACGTTCCCGAGGCCGCAGTTCTTTGTCGTCGTCATCTTTTGGGCTGAACTCGGAAATATCGAGCATATTCTGGTCAAAAGCGATGATTTGCACCCCTTTGTCTGCATTTTCTGCGTTGTATCGGTGCACAAACCCGTCGAACATCACGAGGTATGAGCCATCGTCGTTGCTGATGATGCGGCCCTTCTCGGCGAGATAGCTCATCACCTGCTTCGGGTCGCGCTCGTCCTGGACGAGCAAGCCCAGCAGGTTGCCATTCATATCGCGGTCCCTGATATGAAAAGTCAGGCCCGTCTCGGGGCTGGAAAATCGGCCTGGTTGAAGGACTTGAGAGATCAGGTCGGCCCTCACCTGAGTGATGAAGGTCCGCAGCTCGCGCACGCTTGCCGGCGTTATGAAAAGGTTGGCGAAAAGGATCACAAGCGACACAATTGCGCCGAGGGCGAGGATGGGAGCGCCGATGCGCCAAATCGGGGCGCCCGACGCCGTCATCACGATAAGCTCGCTGTCGCCGTTCATTCGGTCGAGCGTGTAAAGCGCAGCCATGAGCATCGCGTTCGGCGCGATGAGCGCGACAAGACTCGGCAGGCTAAGCAGAGTCATTTGGAAAAACAAAAGGATGCCCTGACCCTGTGAAGTAATCAGGTTAAGCTCTTTAAGAGCCGTGGCGAGCCACACCACGGCCGTTAAGGTCAGCAGAATGACGAGGAACGCGTTCGTCACCTGTCGAAACATATATCGGCCGAACAGCGTCATGGCCGCTTTTTACATCCCCGCGTGGCGCCTCAGCGTGACCTTAGGGACACGCCAACCCCCTGGTGCCAAACACGCTTCCCATCAGGGTAAGATGGCGGAATTTCGACGTTTTGCGAGGCTTGCTTTCCCCAATGGCAGGATTTAGGTAGGGCCGCTGTATTTCCCTCCGTTGTTGCAAAACTGCATCAAAGGACCTTTGGCCCGCAACGGAGGCGCTTTACCGATTCTCGCCCGCCCGATAGCAAAAGGGCGTCCACGGAGTGAATTGTGACCGATCAAACCGCCTTGTCCTTTGTCGGCAAAACCGCACCCTCCGACGGCGTCGTCGTGGTGTTCGCCGAGGAAGGCGCCAAGCTCACCCCTTCGGCTCAAGATCTCGACAAGAAATCGAAGGGGCTGCTTGATCGGGCCGTCGAGATCACAGGCTTCAAGGGCAAGAAGGAGCAGACGGTCGATCTGCTTGCGCCGCAGGGACTGAAATTCGCCCGTATCGTGCTCGCAGGCCTAGGCACGCCGAGCGCATACGAACCCGAGGACTGGCTCAATCTGGGCGGCGTCGTAAGAGGTCTACTCAGCGGCAAGGAAGCGCCTAACGCGCATATCTTCCTCGAAACCGTTGGTGGCGATGTGACTCCAGCCGACGCGGCAAATTTCGGGCTCGGCGCATTGTTGCGCGGTTACAAGTTCAAAAAGTACAAGACCAAGGCGCGCAAGAGGACCGGATTGTCTGATGAAGCGAACGACAAGACGTTAAAGAAGATCGTCATCCATTCGAGCGACCCGAAAGGCGCCACGCAAGCCTTTGCGGCAAGCCGCGCGATCGCAGAGGGCGTGACGCTTGCCCGCGATCTCGTCAACGAGCCTGCCAATGTGCTTGGACCCGCAGAGTTCGCCGCGCGAACGAAGGAACTCACCAATGCCGGCGTGCAGGTTGAAGTGTTCGGACCGAAAGCACTCGAGAAACTTGGCATGAATGCGCTGCTCGCCGTAGGGCAGGGCAGCGACCGCCCAAGCCAGGTTGTAGTTATGCAGTGGAAAGGCGCCGGGGCGCGTGGTGGCGATCCCGTCGTCTTTGTCGGCAAAGGCGTCACCTTCGACACCGGTGGCATCTCGCTGAAACCCGCAGCCGGCATGGAGGAGATGAAAGGCGACATGGCGGGTGCGGCTACCGTCGTGGGCCTCATGCAAGCGATTGCCGAACGAAAGGCCAAAGTTAACGCCGTCGGCGTCGTCGGCCTCGTCGAGAACATGCCGAGCGGACGCGCGCAGCGGCCGGGCGATGTGGTCATCTCGATGTCGGGCCAGACCATCGAGGTGCTTAACACCGACGCCGAGGGCCGCATGGTGCTGGCGGACTGTCTCTGGTACGCGCAGGACCGCTTTAAGCCGAAGGCGCTAATCAATCTTGCCACGTTAACCGGCGCGGTGATGGTCGCGCTCGGGAAAGAGCATGCGGGCCTCTTCAGCAACAACGACGAACTTGCCGGCCGTCTGCTCGATGCTGGCAAGGTGACAGGCGAGAGACTGTGGCGGCTGCCGCTTGGACCGAAATACGACAAGATGATCGACTCGAAGGTCGCCGACATGAAGAACACCGGTGGCAAATGGGGCGGCTCGATCTCGGCCGCGCAATTTCTCCAGCGCTTCGTCAAGGACGGAACGGCCTGGGCTCATCTCGACATCGCAGGCACTGGACTGGCGTCGCCTGAGAGCGAGATCAATCGGAGCTGGGGATCTGGATTTGGTGTCAGACTGCTCGATCGCCTGGTGAGCGATCACTACGAGCAACATTAAGCTGTGCCGCGCACTGACAAAATCGACCGAACACAAATTTTCCATAATATACCTTATGCGAATCCGGTGGATGCAAGGCGGAATGACAATTAGAAGCCAATACACTGATAATGCTGCTGTTTTATCCGTCAAACGTGACCCCGTTTGGCTTCGAGTATGCGGCGGACAGGATGGCTGACGGCGGCCCGAAGCGGCACACTGTCGAAGATCTCCTCACGGTCATGGCACGTCTGCGCGATCCCGTGTCTGGCTGTCCCTGGGATGTGCAGCAGACCTTTGGCACCATCGCTCCCTACACTATCGAAGAGGCCTACGGGGTCGCCGACGCTATCGCGCGGGAAGACCTCGATGCGCTGAAGGACGAACTCGGCGATCTCCTGCTTCAGGTCGTCTATCACGCCCGGATGGCTTCGGAGCAGAAGCGGTTCGAATTCGCTGATGTGGTTGACGCGATCACGCGAAAGATGATCCGTCGGCATCCGCGCGTCTTTGCGAATCCAAAGCTCAAAGATGGAGTCCTTAACGCGGGGCTATGGCAGCGCATCAAGGCCGAAGAGAGAGCTGGACGCGGTATAGAGGGTGAGATCTCGCGCCTCGACGAAGTGCCGATTGCGCTCCCTGCTCTCACCCGCGCGGTAAAACTGCAGAAACGTGCGGCAGAAGTTGGCTTCGACTGGCCGAGCCTTAGCCCAGTCTTCGCCAAGGCCGAAGAAGAGATCGCCGAGCTCAGAGCGGCGATCTCGGCGGGTGAGAACGGCTCGGACCGAGATCGCGCGACGCGTGTTGCCGAGGAGTTTGGGGACCTCCTTTTCGTCATGGCAAACATTGCGCGGCATCTCGGCATCGACCCCGAGGCGAGCTTGCGTGACGCAAACGCGAAGTTCACGCGTCGCTTCAAGAGCATCGAAGCTGCGCTCGCCGCGGAGGGCCGCAAGCCAGAGTACTCGACGCTCGAGGAAATGGACCGCCTTTGGGACGAGGCCAAGGCCACGGAGTCGAAAGACTAGAAGTTACTCCGCCGCGAGCCTAAGCCGCGCCGGGCCGGCGAGGCGGGCGAGCCTGTCACGTTTCTCCGGCGGCACGCGAATGCGAAGCGCAGTGATTCCCTCGTCGAGAGCCGAACGAGCAACCACTTCGCAATTCTCGTAGATCCAGTTCGACAAAGAGCCTTCGTCGGGCTTGAGCATAATCTCTATCGTTTGTCGGGCACGATTGAGCTTCCGCTCGATCGCGGCGCGCAAAGCGTCGAGCCCGAAGCCCGTCACTGCGGACACCAGAACCGCGCTTACACGCTTCGCTTCGCCCGCGATACGCTTCAGAGCTGCATCATCCAGCAGATCGGCCTTGTTCCACACTTCGATAATGCGATCGGGTTCTGCCTCTGCCTCGATGCCGAGACCCCCCAGCACCGCGATGACGTCGGCGCGTTGGCTTGCGCTTGCATGGTCGGCGATGTCGCGCACATGCAGAATGAGGTCCGCTTCGAGCACCTCTTCGAGCGTTGCGCGAAACGCGGCAACAAGCTGCGTCGGCAAATTTGAGATGAAGCCCACGGTGTCGGAGAGCACCGCCTTCGATCCTCCCGGCAAGTGCAATGAGCGGATGGTCGGATCGAGCGTCGCGAACAGCGTATCTTCGGAGAATACCGACGCGCCGGTGAGCGCATTGAACAGGGTCGATTTGCCAGCATTGGTGTAGCCAACCAGCGCGGCCGCTGGATAGGGGACGCGCTGACGCGATTCTCGGTGCAGCGCACGAGTGCGCTTCACTTGCTCGAGTTCCTTGCCGATTACATCGATGCGCTCGCCGATGATGCGGCGGTCGGTCTCGATCTGCGTCTCGCCGGGGCCGCCGAGGAACCCGAAGCCGCCGCGCTGCCTTTCGAGGTGGGTCCACGAACGCACCAGCCGGCTCTTCTGATAAGTGAGATGAGCAAGCTCGACTTGCAGGCGCCCTTCCCGCGTATGGGCCCTCTGCCCGAAAATCTCAAGGATGAGGCCGGTGCGGTCGAGCACCTTCGCATTCCACGCTGTCTCGAGGTTGCGTTGCTGCACCGGTGTGAGCGGGTGATCGACGATGACGAGCTCGGCTTCCTCGGCGCGCATGAGGCCTGTGAGTTCCTCGACCTTACCCGAGCCGAACAGCGTCGCGGGTCGTGGGCTGGGCACAGGCACAAGCCCGCTCGCCTTGACGTCGAGGTTGATCGCCGCGGCGAGGCCAACGGCCTCTTGGAGCCGTGCTTGCGGGGAACGGAGAGAAGCGCCTCCGCTCGAAGGCGCCGCCACTTTTTTACTTTGCGTCTTGGCGAGCACAGGTGCCAGCACGATCGTGTTGACGCGGCCTTGTAGACGCGCCGGAGTGATCTCGGGACGTGCCCGCTCCTTTTTGCTCTTTAGCTCCTTAGGGTCTTTGGGACGCAATTATTCAGCGGCACCTTCCGCGTCGGTGATCTCCCCAAGCTGGATAGGCTGGCCCGGCATGATGGTCGAGATCGCATGCTTGTAGACGAGCTGCGAGTGTCCATCCCGGCGCAATAGAACACAAAAATTATCGAACCAAGTTACAACGCCTTGGAGCTTCACGCCGTTCACGAGAAAAATGGTCAGTGGTGTCTTGTTCTTGCGAACATGATTGAGAAAAGTGTCTTGAAGGCTTTGCGCGCGCTCTGTCGCCATGGGCTTCCCCGTCCCTTTGGTCACGCTTACGCCGTTGAAAGGGGGCCGGAAAATCACCCTGCCCGGTTGCCCCAAGGCATTAGACGCGATTAACCGGCAATTCTGCAAGTGGTCTGATAGGCCAAAACCTCGGCGAGGCTGCCAAACCTGTTACTTCCGCCCCTCGGCCTAACGCAAGGCCAGAGCTCTTTCATTGGAATTGACGCCAAGCGCGCGCAATTTGCGGTGCAACGCCGAGCGCTCCATGCCCACGAACTCGGCCGTGCGGGAGATATTGCCGCCGAATCGGTTCACCTGGGCGAGCAGATATTCGCGCTCGAAAATCTCGCGTGCGTCGCGCAATGGCAGCGACATCAGATGCTCTCCCCCTGCCCCATTGGGCGAAAGAGGGACGGGCGAGATGATCTCCTCCGGCAGCATATCGGCGGTGATGATCGATTCGGGGTCGCCGCCGACCAGAATCATCAGCCGCTCGATATTGTTGCGCAGCTGGCGCACGTTGCCCGGCCAATCATGCGATTGCAGCACGGCCATGGCGTCCTCGCCGATGCGCCGCGGCGGAAGCCCTGAAGCAACCGAGATGGTCTGAACGAAATAGCGCACGAGTTCGGGCACATCCTCGCGCCGCTCTGACAATCCAGGAACCTTGATCGGCACCACGTTGAGGCGATGGAAAAGGTCTTCGCGCAAGCGTCCGACGGACATCTCCTTCTGCAGATCGTGGCTAGTTGAGGACACGACCCGAACGTCGACATGCACCTTGGGTCCGCCCCCGAGCCGCTGGAAACGCTGCTCGACGAGTACGCGCAGGATCTTGGCCTGGGTCTCCAGCGGCATGTCGGCGACCTCATCGATGTACAGTGTGCCGTTATGCGCCTCTTCGAGGGCGCCGACCTTGCGCGGTCCACTGCCCGCACCCTCCTCTGTGCCGAACAATTCGAGCTCCATGCGGTCTGGCACCATGGCGGCAGCGTTCAACACCACGAAAGGCCCGTCGGCGCGCGTCGATTTCGCATGCATCACGCGCGCAGCAAGCTCCTTGCCGCAGCCGGAGGGTCCGGTGATGAGCACGCGGCTATTGGTCGGTGCCACCTTGTCGATGGCCTGGCGCAGCTGATTGATGGCGGGCGAATGGCCGATCATTTCGAATGAGTAGCTGCTGCGCTCGCGCAGCTCGCGGTTCTCGCGCTTAAGGCGCGAGGCTTCGAGCGCGCGGGCCGTGATCAAAACCAGGCGGTCCGCCTTGAATGGCTTCTCGATATAGTCGTAGGCGCCGCGTTTGATTGCCGCCACCGCGGTCTCGATGTTGCCGTGGCCACTGATGATAATGACTGGCAAGTCGGGATGCGCCTTCTTGATGCGGTCGAGTAGCTCGAGCCCGTCGAGCCGCGAGCCTTGCAGCCAAATGTCGAGGATTAGGAGCGATGGGCGCCGCTCCTCGATGGATTTGAGCGTCTCGTCGCTATCCTTGGCGAGGCGCGTTCCATGTCCTTCGTCCTCGAGAATGCCGGAGATCAGCTCTCTGATATCGGCTTCGTCATCGACCACCAGGATGTCAGACGCCATGGGTCACTCCCTCTTTTTCTTTCTCGGCGGCTTCAGTCGCATCAGCTTGCGACGGCTCGAGCGCTGCGGTGTTCTCGGCTATCCGCGTCTCGTCCTTCTCTCCCAGCGGCAAGTCCATACGCACTGAAGCGCCTTCGATTTTTCCGTTCCGTCTCGGCGCATCGGCGAGCGTAAGCGTACCGCCATGCTGCTCGGTGATGCGCTGCACGATCGCGAGGCCAAGCCCCGTACCTTTCTCGCGCGTGGTCATGTAGGGCTCGACCAAGCGCTCGCGGTTCTCCTTGGGTAGCCCGCAGCCATTGTCGATCACGGTAATTTGCAGTCGGTCGCCTGTGGTGCGGACTTTGGCGAGGATATGACCAGAACCTGCGCGGGTGGGGTCGGCCTCCACGGCGGTGTCGATCGCCTCGCTCGCGTTCTTGACGAGATTGGTGACGGCCTGGGTCAAGAGACGACGATCCGATAATGCGACCACGGATCTATCGGGAAGGTCGAGCTCGAACTTGATCTCTGGCCGGCTGACCTGGAACAGGAACACTGCTTCGCGCACGATCTCGCGCACGTCGTGGCGCTCCATCTGCGGCTTCGGCATGCGCGCGAAGGCCGAGAACTCGTCGACCATGCGCCCGATGTCAGAAACCTGTCGGATGATGGTGTCGGTGCATTGATCGAAGACCTCGCGGTCCTTGGTGATGGAGTCGCCGTATTTGCGGCGGATCCGCTCGGCGGAGAGCTGGATTGGTGTCAGTGGGTTCTTGATCTCGTGCGCGATGCGGCGCGCCACGTCGGCCCAGGCGGTGCTCCGCTGCGCGCTGACGAGCTCGGTCATGTCATCGAAGGTCACCACATAGCCTTGGGCGGCCTGGCCGGTTCCTTCGCTCGTGACACGCACGGCGAAATTGCGCTCAGAGCCTGCACGCCTGAGCGCAATCTGATCGGTGACGAGCCGCCTCCCCTGTTTCTGGGCGCGCTTCAGCACAGATCCGAACTCAGGCACCGCCTTGGCGAGCGGATTGCCGCAGAGATTGGCCTCCTTGACCCCGAGCAGCGTCTCGGCGGAGCGGTTAACCAGGGTGACGATGCCATCGCTATCGACGCCGACCACGCCAGCTGTGACACCCGACAGCACCGCTTCCATAAAGCGGCGCCGTTCGTCGAGCGCCGTGTTGGCGCCGACCAACTCGTCGCGCTGGCTCTTGAGCTCTGATGTCATGGTATTGAAGGTCGAGCCGAGCACGGCAAGATCGCCACCGGTGGGATCGACGCCGACCTCCACGCCCAGATTGCCGTGCGAGATCTCCTGCGCGGCGCCCATCAGCTCGCGGATTGGGGCGACCAGGCGGTTGGCGAACCACATGCCGATCCAGATGGCCGAAAGCAAGAGCGTGAGCGCGATCGCCACATACATCAGGCCAAAGGCGACCTGCACGCCGGCACGACGCTGCTCGAGGAGCTGATATTCCGCGACGCTGGCGCGTGTCGCACGGAGCTGCTGCAGCACGCGCGCATTCACTGGACGGATGACATAGAGATAGGTGTCGTTGAAATTGTGCAAGCTCTTAATGGCGCCGACCATGTTGGTCTGACCGGGCGCAATCACGATCACCTGACCGTTCTTGGCCATGTTCATCGCTTCTTGCGGTGGCGCGCGATAGGGAAATTCAGCGAGCGAGGCGGCGGTAGCGAGAAGCTTGCCCTGACCATCGATGAGGTAGGCCATGGGCAGCGCTCTCATGGCGGCCTGGGCTTGCAGGAAATTGCCGAAGCCTTGCGGCTGCGACTTCACGAGGTCAACCGCCTCGTCGATATCCTTAGCCATGGCGACCGTATCGGCGCGAATCACCTCGCCGTGCTCCTGGAGATAGGCGGTTGCCACGTCGATCGAGTTCTGGATGATCGACTTGGTGCGGGTCGAGAACCAACGGTCGAGGTCCTGGTCGAGCGAGATGCTGGCGAAGACGGCAAGCAGGATCGCCGGCACGACTGCAATCACGCTGAACAGGCCAACGATTCGGGTATGAAGCTGGGCGCCTGCGACCTGCCTCCGCTTGGCGAGCCACAACCCCGTCACTTGCCAGGCGATGATTCCCAACATCGCGAGCACGAGGACGAGATTGATGAACAGCACCACCACGACCACGAGGTTGGTGGGGACGATGGGGGTGAGCCCGCTTAAAATCACATAGGTGGCAAGACCCGAGCACAGCGAGAGCACCATGGTGATCAGGCCGAGCTTGAAGGGCAGGCGGCTGCGCGGGCGAACGGTATCGCGCGCGAGAGCGGCGGAGTCCGCTTGATCAGTTTGCGCGGCCTGCGGAGAAGGCTGCCGCGGCCCAACTCCCCGGTGGCGGGCAGGAACTAGGCGGTTCGCTACTCGCTGAAATGACTGGAAGACGCTAGGCACCCGTTTCTCCCCTGCTCCCTCTCAAGGATCTTGTGGGCCTTTCGATTTAGGAGGGCTCCGCCGGATATGTGGTGCAATAAAATCACAATGTGGCGCTTTAGCGACAATATAGATCAGGGCAACAATGTAGTCGCCTCACGGCCTGGGCGCACGGCAATAATTAACCGAACAATTTTAGTGAGTTAATTCGGAATCAGTCAGGCCCCAGGCGTCCTGATCACTTTGATGCCGAGATCGCGGATCTTCTTGCGTAGGGTGTTGCGATTGAGGCCGAGCAGGTCGGCGGCACGGATTTGGTTCCCTCGTGTCGCAGCAAGCGCCGCGGTAATGAGTGGGAACTCGACCTTCCGCAGAACCCTCGTGTAGAGACCCGAGGGCGGCATCTCCCGGCCGAAGCTGACGAAATAATCGGAGAGGAAGCGCTCGACTGAATCCGACAGATCGCCGGTCGGCTCGGCGGCATCCGGAAACGGCGCCCGTGCCGCGGTGGCAAGTTCGCTCGCCACCATCTCGACTGTAACGATGTCTTGCGCGTAGATCGCCGACAGCCGGCGCACCAGATTCTCCAGCTCGCGCACATTTCCGGGCCACTGATAGCGTTTGAGCCTTTCGATTGCCGCAGGCTCGAAGCTCTTCGGTGGCAGCCCTTCCTTCTCGGCGATGCCAAGGAAGTGTCGCACGAGATCGGGAATATCCTCGAGCCGCTCGCGCAACGGAGGCAGTCTAAGCGGCACGACGTTCAGCCGGTAGAAAAGATCTTCGCGGAACAGGCCCTGGTCGATCTGCTGCTGAAGATCGCGATTGGTGGCGGCGATGATCCGCACGTTGGTCCTGATCGGCGTGCGTCCGCCGACGGTCGTGTACTCGCCTTCCTGCAGCACGCGCAGCAGACGAGTCTGCGCCTCCATCGGCATATCGCCAATCTCGTCGAGAAACAGCGTGCCGCCTTCCGCCTGCTCAAAACGCCCGACATGACGGTTTTGCGCGCCGGTGAAGGCGCCCTTCTCGTGTCCGAACAGCTCGGACTCGATCAGCTCGCGGGGAATTGCCGCCATGTTGATAGCGACGAAGGGACCGTTGCGACGCTTGCCGTATTCGTGCAGCGCGCGAGCGACGAGCTCCTTGCCGGTGCCCGACTCGCCGGTAATCATCACCGTAAGATCGGTCTGAGTGAGGCGGGCAAGCACGCGATAGATGTCCTGCATTGCCGGGCAGCGACCGATCAGCGGGAGTCCTTCATGGGTTTCGCCCGAGAGACGCTGAGCTTTCCGCCGCGGTTCGGCGAGCGCGCGGCCGACCACGGCGACGAGCTCGTTCAGATCGAACGGCTTTGGCAGATATTCGTAAGCGCCGCGCTCGGCCGCGGTGATCGCCGTCATGAACGTGTTCTGCGCGCTCATAACGATGATTGGCAGATCGGGCCTGAGCTTCTTGACGCGCGGGATCAGGTCGAATGCGCTCTCGTCGGGCATCAATACGTCGGTGATGACGAGATCGCCCTCCCCCTGGCTGATCCAGCGCCACAGCGTGGCGGCGTTGCCGGTGGCACGCGGTGCATAGCCGGCCCGCGCTAGAGCTTGGTTGAGCACCGTGCGGATCGCGGTGTCGTCGTCGGCGATGAGAATGTTACCCTTAATCATGCTTGCTTAGACTGCTCCCCATGCGCTCCTTCGTTTTCAGCCATCGGCATCAGCGCACGAAACACCGTGAAGCGTGGCCGCGAGTCGCATTCGATGATCCCGCCATGGTCGCCGATGATCTTGGCGACGAGCGCCAAGCCAAGCCCCGTGCCGTAAGGTTTGGTGGTGACGAAAGGATCGAAGAGATGCGGCATGAGATCGGTCGGAACGCCGGCGCCGTTATCTTCGATTGCGATCTCGAGCGGCAGACTCACTCGTGCCTGACTTCCCGGCACTGAGAGACGCACGCCGGGCCGGAAGGACGTTGTAAGCGTAATCTGTCCGTCGGCCTTATCCTCGCCAATCGCCTCCGCCGCGTTTTTCACGAGATTGAGGAATACCTGGATCAGCTTATCGCGACTTCCCGGCACCGGTGGCAGCGAAGGGTCGTAATTCTCCACAATCTTGATTTCGCGGGCGAAGCCAGTACGTGCGATCTGCTTCACGTGGTCGAGCACGTCGTGGATATTGACGGGCTCGCGCAGAATGGGCCGCTCATCACCGAAGATCTCCATGCGATCGACCAACTTGCAGATGCGATCTGACTCGGCGCAGATGAGGCGCGTCAAAGTACGGTCGCCGTCGGTTCGCTCGCTCTCGAGAAGCTGTGCTGCGCCCCTGATGCCGGACAGCGGGTTCTTGATCTCATGCGCGAGCACGGCGGCGAGGCCGGAGACAGAACGGGCGGCGCCACGGTGAGTGAGCTGACGCTCGATCATTTGCGCCATGCTGCGCTGTTGCAGCATGATGAGGACGCGGTTCGGCATTTCGGATACTGGCCCACCATAGAGATCGACGAGCTTGGGCGCCTCGAAACGAAACGATCCGAGGTCGACTCCATATTCGTTGACGGTCGTGCCGTTTCGTTGCACTTGCTCCACGAGCGCGATAAGTGGACTGCCGAAAGCCACGACATCGGTGAGCAGGCGGCGGCAGAGCACGGCCGCGCTCATTTGAAAGAAGTCCTCAGCGGCCGTGTTGACGTAGTCGATCTTCAACCCCTCGCCGATGACGAGGAGCGGATGCGCGAGAGCGCCAAGCAACGCCTCAGCCTGGATTTGCGGCGGCCGGGGAATGCGGCCGAGCCTTTTGGTCGAGCCACTCAAGCGGTGTATCCTTTGATCAGGTTTATTGTGGTCCGACCCAATAGAATGCACAAACTTTATGCAACTGGCCGCTATGATCTATAATTGGGCACAATACGGGGGAATTTGCGCGAGGGCAACACCTGTTTTGCCGCACTGCAGCATTCTTTCCATCTGCGTGCCACCTACTGCCCTGGAACTAATTCCAAGGATCAGGGCACCCCTGTGAGCGTCGCTGCGTTGATAGTAGCTGCCGGCCGCGGGGCTAGAGTCGAGACCGGCTGCCCAAAGCAGTATCGTTCCATCGGTGGCGTGCCGATGGTCGCACGCGCGATTGGCGCCTTTGCCTCTCATCCAAAGGTCGACGAGATCCTCGTCGTCATCCATCCCGACGACGCCGATCTTTATGCAGACGCGACCCGCTCGTTCGCTAAGCAGCTGCGCGCTGCAGTGACCGGCGGGGCGACACGGCAAGACTCGGTTCGCGCCGGTCTTGAGGCGCTGGCCGGCGCAGCTCCGGGCTCTGTACTGATCCACGACGCGGCGAGGCCTTTCGTCGATCAAGGCATCATCACGCGTGTCATCCAAAGTCTCGACGGGCATGATGGCGCCCTGCCCTGCCTTCCCGTCACTGATACGCTGAAGCGCGCGAGCGAGGGCCGTATCACCGGCACGATGAATCGCGATGAGTTGTGGCGCGCGCAGACGCCGCAAGGATTCCGCTTCGATGCAATCCTTGCCGCTCATCGCGCCGCAGCGAAAGAGGCTGGCCGCGACTTCACCGACGACGCCGGGGTCGCCGAGTGGTTTGGCCTCGATGTCGCGGTCGTTGAAGGCTCTGAGCAGAACCGCAAGATCACCACCACGGAAGATCTGCGCATCGCCGATGAGCTGTTGCGGCCTCGCGATGCACAAGCGCGTAAGGTCCGCGTCGCGATGGGCTACGATGTGCATGCCTTGGGTCCGGGCAATGCTGTCGTGTTGTGCGGCGTCAGCATTCCGCATGCAAAGAAGCTCATCGGCCACAGCGACTCAGACGTCGGCTTGCATGCACTGACCGATGCGCTGCTCGGCACCATTGCCGAAGGCGATATCGGCGTCCACTTCCCGCCGTCGGATGCGCGTTGGCGAGGAGTCGCTTCCGAGATCTTCGTTAGGCACGCTGCTGCCAAGGTGAAAGAGCGCGGCGGCGACATTGTGCATGTCGATGTGACGCTGCTCTGCGAAGCGCCGCGCATCGGACCGTATCGCGAAGCAATGCGCGCGCGGATCGCCGAGATACTCGGCCTCGACACGCACCAGGTGAGCATCAAGGCGACCACCAACGAGGGTTTGGGCTCGATCGGCCGAGGCGAAGGGATCGCTGCGATGGCCACAGCGACGGTCAGCTTGCCATGAGCGAGAAGATCGAGATCGGCGCAGAACTCATTGCCCAAGCGGCCGCACTGCTTGAAGCGGCTCGCACGCGCGGCGAAAAGCTGGTGACGGCAGAATCCTGCACCGGCGGCCTTCTTGCTGCGACCCTCACCGCTGTCCCTGGCTCATCAGACGTGTTCGAGCGCGGCCTCGTCACCTATTCAAATGCGGCGAAAAGCGAGATGCTCGGCGTACCATTCTGGTTGATCGAGCGCCACGGAGCCGTAAGCGAAGATGTGGCGCGAGCCATGGCTGGAGGCGCGCTCACCCATTCGCATGCGAGTCTTTCGGTCTCCATCACCGGCATCGCCGGGCCTGACGGCGGGACGCCTGAGAAGCCAGTAGGACTTGTTCACTTCGCCGCTTTGAGGCGCGACGAAGAGATTCACCATGAGCGGGTGCTGTTCGGCGATCTCGGCAGGGCCGAGATCAGGCGCAGAAGCGTCGAGCGGGCGCTTATCCTGCTGCGCTCACTGTTGTGAGGCAAACGCCGGAGCGTTCCCATAGATCTTATCGGCACGGGCCTCAAAGGCAGCGGTGTACCGCTCAACCGCCTTGGCGAATAGACCCCCTACCAGCCGCTCGAACAGGCGCGAGCGGAAAGCGTAAGCGATATAGAACTGCACCTCCGAGGCATCGGTGCCGAGCGGACGGAAGTGCCAGCGGTTCTCGAGAAAAGTGAAAGGCCCATCGAGATATTCGACAAGAATGGTACGGGCGCCGCGGTCGAGATGTACGCGCGTAGTGAAAGTTTCGTGGATCATCCCATAGCCCACCGTCATGGCGGCGATCAGCACCTCTTTCCCCTCGACCTGCTCGCGACGCGTCACCGTCAGCTCCTCGCAGAGCGGCAGGAACTTCGGATAGTCCTCGACGCGCGCGACGAGCGCGAACATGTCGTCGGCCGAATGCGCAACGGGATGCTTGGTCTCGTAAATGTGCATGGGCGATGATTAGCCGATGAGCGCTAGGCGTTAAGCGCCACTTGGCGCAGCGCCTTGAGCCGCGCGAAGTCCTCGGCGGCATGGTAGGACGACCGAGTCAAAGGACTCGACGCCACGAGCAGGAATCCTTTCGCGTAGGCTGCGCGGCCATAGGCAGCGAATTCCTCAGGCGTGATAAAGCGGTCAATGGCCGCATGTTTGCAGGTCGGCTGCAAATACTGGCCGATGGTGAGGAAGTCGACATTGGCGGCACGAAGGTCATCCATCACCGTGGCGACCTCATCACTTCTCTCGCCCAGACCGAGCATCATGCCAGACTTGGTGAAGAGTCTGCCGTCGAGCTCCTTGGCACGCCTGAGCAGCGCAAGCGAATGTCGGTAGTCGGCGCCGGGTCTGATGCGCCGGTAGAGTCCGGGCACGGTCTCGACATTGTGGTTGAACACGTCGGGCTTGGCCTCGATCACAAGCTCGATCGCGCCCTCCTTGCGCAGAAAGTCCGGCGTCAACACCTCGATTGTCGTCTTAGGCGTTGCCGCTCTGATTGCCCTGATAGTCGCCGCAAAATGCGCGGCACCTCCGTCAGGTAGATCGTCTCGGTCGACAGAAGTCACCACGACATGAGTGAGGCCGAGCTCGGCGATCGCCGCTCCTACCCGTTCAGGCTCGCCTTCATCGAGTCCGCCTGGCTTGCCGGTACGCACGTTGCAGAAGGCGCAAGCGCGTGTGCAGGTGTCGCCCATGATCATCACGGTGGCGTGGCGCTTGCCCCAGCACTCGCCGATATTGGGACAGGCGGCCTCCTCGCATACCGTATGGAGCCGATGTGTGCGCAATGTCACGCGTGTCGTGTCGAACGCGTGCGCACCGGGCGCCTTGACGCGAATCCAGGGTGGCTTCGGAATAACCGGGGTGTCGGCCAGCCGCGCCTTCTCAGGATGGCGCGGCCGCGCAGCACTCAAATTATCCACCAACAAGACCATTAAAATTCAAGCTCAGGCTACCGGCCGAGCTGGACCTCTAATGCTTTGCCAAATCCACAGGAGCAGAATGGCGCCGATCGTCGCAACGATCAAATTGCCGAGCCATCCATAAAACTCAACGTTCAACACATTGGCGAGCGTGCCCCCAACAAACGAACCGACGATGCCAACGAGGAGATTGGTGAGAAGGCCGTGATCGCTGGAGGTGACCTTTTCGGCGATGTAACCGGCAAGAATGCCGATGATGAGCATGCCGATAAATCCGACACCCGGCATGGAGAACAAAGTCTGGGCATTGTTCATCGAGACCTCCCGATTAGACAAGCACCGCATACGGCCTAACGCCGTCAATGGTGGCCATGATCCATATAGGCGCTATCGTCTTCTGGTCCAGGGATGCAAAACCTCACCGCATGCGTTGCCAGACAAGGATGCAGATGAGGGCGCCAATTGTGGCGAGGATGATCTCGCCGATGATGTTGTAAGCGCCAAGTCCGAGCAGGCCGGCGAGTAGGCCACCAACCACGGCTCCGATGATACCGATCAGGAGATTCAACAGCAGGTCTTGCTGACGTCCCATGATGTAGGAGGCCAGCACGCCGGCGATCAGCCCGACCAGTAGAAAGATGATAAGGCTCATGATTTCGCTCCCCTATTCTCGGAGCTCGCCACGACCACTAGATATGAATCGCGCGGCCAAAGGCGTCTAGCACCGATTCGCCCATCATCTCCGACAATGTCGGGTGGGGGAATATGGAGGCTATCAATTCGGCCTCCGTGGTCTCGAGCGTTTTGGCGATGCCAAAACCCTGGATGAGCTCTGTCGTCTCAGCCCCGATCAGATGAGCTCCGAGCAGCGCGCCCGTCTTGGCATCGAAGATGGTCTTCACCAGTCCCTCCGTCTCGCCGAGCGCGATAGCCTTGCCATTGGCTGAATAAGGGAACCGGCCGATCTTGAGCTCATAACCGCCGCCGCGAGCGGCCTCTTCGGTCAAGCCGATGCTTGCCACTTGAGGCGCGCTATAGGTGCAGCTGGGGATATTGGTCTTGTCGAGCGGGTGCACACCTTCCACGCCGGCGATCTTTTCCACGCAGATGATTCCTTCGTGACTTGCCTTGTGTGCGAGCCAAGGAGGGCCGACCACGTCCCCGATGGCATAAAGACCTGGTGCGCCGGTACTACACCATTCGTCGATGACGATGTGGCCCTTTTCGATTTTGACTCCCTGCTCCTCGAGTCCGATCCCCTCGACATTTCCGGTGATGCCGATGGCAAGGATGACGCGCTCGACAGTGATCTCACCAGCCTCGCCGTTCGGCTTCTTCACTATCGCGGTAACGCGGCCATCGCCTTTGACGAGGCGCTCTACGGACGTACCGGTGTGGATGGCGATGCCTTGCTTGGCGAAGGCTTTGCGCGCGAGCGTCGAGATTTCGGCGTCCTCGGCTGGCAGGATGCGATCGAGAATCTCGACGACGGTCACCTCTGCACCAAGCGTGCGGTAGAAGCTCGCAAACTCGATGCCTATCGCGCCTGAACCAACGACGAGCAGAGATTTAGGAAAGCTCTCTGGCACCATTGCCTCTTTATAGGTCCAGATCAGCTTTTCGTCGGGCTCGAGGGCGGCCAAAGTCCGGGCGCGCGCGCCGGTCGCGATGATGATGTGCTTGGCATCAATATCAGGAAGCGCCTGCCCGCTTTTGTCGGTGATGGCGATACGGCCGGCACCTTTCAGGTGCGCCGTTCCATCGATCACCGTGATCTTGTTTTTGCGCATCAAATAGGCAACGCCGTTGGACAGCCGCTCAGCCACTTTGCGGCTGCGCTCGACCACGCGGGCCAAATCGAAGCGCACATTGTCGGCGGCAAGGCCGAACTCCGAGGCTCGCTTCATCGTGTGATAAAGCTCCGAGGTGCGAAGCAACGCCTTGGTCGGGATGCATCCCCAGTTGAGGCAGATGCCGCCGAGATGCTCGCGCTCGATGATGGCGGTGTTCAGCCCGAGCTGCGCTGCGCGGATCGCGGCGACATAGCCACCGGGTCCCGCGCCGATAACGGCGAAATCGAAACGTGTTTCGCTCATCACAAAAGATGCTCGAACTGGCGCTGCAAACATGAGGGTGAAACTCACTCGGTGGGGAAACGGATCGATCCGCCGTCGGTATTATTTCTGTGGAAGTTGCTCCACGGTGGACCTCGGTGGATCAGGCAGATTGTGGCCGTGGCCCGTCACAACGCGCAGCACCAGTGATTGCACGAGCACGGTAAGAATAGGCGGCATGAACGTCACCAGAAATTTCCGCCACTCGCTGTAACCATCAAAGCCGACATAACGCCAGCTCTCGATCGAGGAAATGAAGAAGAACACGACTAGCGGCGCGAGCAGAACGATGGTAGCGCCGGCAAGCGCCCTGCGGTTTTGCGCGATGCCGAGCGTTACGGCGAAGATGATCGGCCCAAGCACGGCGTAGATCAGCACGGCATAGGCGCCGACGGCCTGGTCGATGTTGCAGGCGAGCCGTTCCCCGTGGCACGGCATCCGCTCGACGATCCGTATAAACAGAAGCCCGGCCAGGCACGACAGCGCGCCGGCAACGACGAGCGTCACGAGCAGACGCGCATAGGCCCGCTGCATGGCCCTTCCCTCAGCCAGTTTCCTTGAGCAACTTTATCATCAATACCCAGTCGCCCTCATGCGGACTTCCTGGAAATAGGATTGCAGGCTCATTGGCAAGCTCCAAGTAACCGCCGCTGGCATACAGGCGTTTGGCGCCCCCATTCCAGCTTCCGACAATGACGCTTAGGGCAGGCGCTTCCGCTTCTCGCGCCTTGGTTTCTGCGACGGCAAGCAGCTCACAGCCAATGCCACGGCGGCGGAATTCGGGGAAGGTCGCGAGCACATTCACGCACCACGAACCCGGTGCCTTAGCCTCGAGACGCACGAGCGGCTGCACGATCTCCGGCGCCTCTGCGAGACTGCCTTGAAGATCGTAAGGGTCATCGAGTCGATAGCCGACGAGGGCCGCGGCAATCTCGCCGTCGGTCTCGGCGATAACCGCGTTCTTGTAGGAGAAGCCTCCCGTGTCACGTCGCGCCCTATCACGGCCGAATTCGAGCACCGATTGCCCGGGCACCTTCAGCGTGCTCCACATGAAGGACGGCATGCCTTCGCCGGCGATATCGACCAGGACCGCGAGCGTGGCGGCGTCTGCCTTAGTGGCAGGGCGAAAGCTCGGCTTTTGCGTCGCCATCCAGGCGAACCTACACCAGCATGGTCACCGGGTCTTCGATATAGGCCTTGAAGGCGGCAAGCAGCTCGGCGCCGAGCGCGCCGTCGATGACGCGGTGATCGACCGAAAGAGTTACGCTCATAATCGTGGCGATCTTGAGCGCATCATCTTTCACGATCGCGCGCTTCTCGCCGCGCCCGACCGCAAGGATCGAGGCCTGCGGCGGGTTGATCACGGCATCGAAGCGGTCGATGCCGTACATGCCGAGATTTGAGATCGTGGTCGAGCCGCCCTGATATTCGTGAGGCGCGAGGCGCTTTGATCTTGCGCGGGCGGCGAGATCGCGCATCTCGTTGGAAATCTCGGAGAGACTCTTCACCTCAGCATTGCGGATGACCGGCGTGTGCAGTCCTCCGCCTTCGAGCGCCACCGCCACCGCGATGTCGGAAGCGCGATGACGGAGCAATCCCGCATCTGTCCAGGTGGCGTTGGCGCCGGGCACGGCCTGAAGCGCCATCGCAAAGGCCTTGATGATGAAGTCGTTGACCGAGAGCTTGAAGGCTCGCGGCCCATCCTGCGGTGCCATGCCGTTCAGACGCGCGCGGGCGGCAAGCACGGCGTCGAGCTGGCAGTCGATATTGAGATAGAAATGCGGGATGGTCTGTTTCGACAGCGTAAGCCGCTCGGCGATGAATTTCCGCATCGTGTCGAGCGGCACAAGCTCGTAGGAATCAGGCGCGTAGAGCGCGAGCACCTGCTGTTCAGACATGCCGTGCGCAGCAGGTGCCTCACGTTTGACGAGTTCTTGCAGGCGGGCTCTCGGGGCCCTTTCCGACTCGGAAGGCGCATCTGCATGCCTGGGGGCTTGCGCCGGACCTCCTGCCGCGCGCTCGATGTCGGCGTTGACGATGCGGCCGTAAGGGCCCGAGCCGTTGATGGTCCGAATATCGATCCGCCGTTCACGCGCGAGCCGCCGCGCCAGGGGCGAAGCAAAGACGCGGTCTCGTCCATTCCGCCTGATCTGCGCGGCGATTTCGTCCATGACCTTTTCGGCTGCCGCCTGTTCGCCCGCTACCGATTGTGAACGGGATTGGGGTGGTGGGCTCAAAGATTCGGCTGCTTTGCCGTCCTCTTCACCCGCTTCGGCTCGCGCCGCGACATCTCCTGCGGTGGAAGGCGCGGTCTCCCCTTCTTCCAAAAGAAGCGCGATTGGCTTGTTGACCGGAACCTGCTCGCTGCCCTCAGGCACGAGAATCTTGCCGATCGTCCCTTCGTCGACTGCCTCGACCTCCATGGTCGCCTTGTCGGTCTCGATCTCGGCAATGACATCGCCGCTTCTGACGGCGTCGCCTTCCTTGACATGCCACTTGACGAGAGTGCCGGTTTCCATGGTCGGCGACAGCGCCGGCATCAGGATCTGCGTGCTCACGACGGATGGCCCTCTGCTTCGGCGAGCGCCGCCATCTGCTCCTCCCAATGCTGCCCGTCGAACAACGTGACGCGCGAGATGGTAACTTGGCCATCATCGAGGCAGCGCACGTTCACACTGAAGCCGTCGGGCTTAGAACGCGGCACATAGAAGCTCTTGATGCCGCAGAGCGAGCAGAAGTGGTGCTTCGCGATGCCGGTGTTGAACCGATAGGTGGTGAGCTTGTCCTCGCCCGAGAGCAGTCGGAAACGCTCCTTGCCCACAATGAGGTGGAGATAGCCAGTCCGGCGGCAGATCGAGCAGTTGCACTCCTTGACCTCGATGACATCGGGCGCGAGCACCGCGAACCGGACCATTCCGCAATGGCAGCCGCCGGTCTTCCAGTTCATCGGACCCTGCTCCATTTGTCTTATTCCCGGTAGCAGACGGATTTGACCGCGGCGATGGCCTGATCGACCGATGGCAGCGCAAGCTTCTCGAGATTGGCGGCGTAGGGCATAGGGACGTCGACGCCTGTAACCTTTGTCGGCGGCGCGTCGAGATAGTCAAAGGCCTCAGCTGTGACTCGCGCGGCAACCTCAGAGCCAATCGAGCAGATCGGCCACCCCTCTTCCACCGTGACAAGGCGGTTCGTCTTCTTCACCGAGGCAACCACCGTGTCGATGTCGAGCGGGCGGAGCGTGCGGAGGTCGATCACCTCCGCATCGATGCCCTCTTCGGCAAGGCGCTTAGCCGCGTCAAGCGCGTAAGCCATGCCGCGCGAGTAAGAAACGATGGTGACGTCTTTTCCCTCTCGTGCAATGCGTGCCTTACCAATGGGGAGAACAAAATCATCGAGCTTGGGCACCTCGAAACTCTGGCCGTAGAGAATCTCATTCTCCAGGAAGATCACGGGGCTTGGATCGCGGATCGCCGCCTTGAGCAGACCCTTGGCATCTGCGGCGGTGTAAGGCGCGATGACCTTCAAGCCTGGCACCTGCGCGTACCACGCAGAGTAGTCCTGACTATGTTGCGCCGCGACCCGCGCGGCCGCGCCGTTAGGCCCTCTGAACACGATCGGGCAGCGCATCTTGCCCCCCGACATATAGAGCGTCTTGGCGGCGGAGTTGACGATGTGATCGATCGCCTGCATCGCGAAGTTCCAGGTCATGAACTCTACGATGGGCCTAAGTCCGGCGAACGCTGCGCCGATGCCGACGCCGGCAAAGCCATATTCGGTGATCGGCGTATCCACGACGCGGGTCGGACCGAACTCATCGAGCAGTCCTTGCGTCACCTTGTAGGCGCCCTGATATTCGGCGACCTCCTCGCCCATCACAAAAACGGAGGGATCACGCCGCATCTCCTCGGCCATGGCGTCGCGCAACGCTTCGCGCACCGTCATCGAGGCCCTCTCGGTACCGGGCGGAACTTCTGCTTCAACCTGCGGCTCTTGCGGCGCGACTTGCGGTCCTCCGGCCGGCGCCTTCTCGACTTCAGGCCGCACTTCCCCGAGGTCGGTCTCCTGCACCTCGGCTGGAGGTTCGACGCGATTTCGATCCTCGTTTTGAGGAACGGCCGCCCGCGTCTCGAAGGATGAGGCCGCCGGAGCGCCCTCCCCGTCGGTCAGGAGCACGGCGATCGGCTGGTTCACTGGCACATGCTCGGTGCCCTCGGCGACGAGAATCTTCCCCACATGCCCGTCATCGACGGCTTCCACCTCCATTGTGGCCTTGTCCGTCTCGATCTCTGCGATAACGTCGCCAGCGCGCACGGAATCGCCCTCGCCGACATGCCATTTGACGAGCTTGCCCTCCTCCATGGTCGGGGAGAGGGCCGGCATGAGAATTTCTGTTGCCATCAGACTCTTATCTAGGTGGGCTCAGCTGTCACATCAGAATAAAGCTCGGCGCTGTCGGGCTCGGGATCCTGCTGGGCGAATTCTGCAGCCTCGTTGATTAGAGCGCGAACTTCCCGGTCGATCTCCTTCAATTGGTCCTCGCTCGCGCGGCCCCCCTCGATGATGCGCTTGCGCAAAAGATCGATGGGATCGCGCTGCTCGCGCACCCCTTTCACCTCCTCGCGCGTGCGGTATTTGGCTGGGTCCGACATCGAGTGGCCACGATAACGATAAGTACGCATTTCGAGGATCTTCGGCCCCTCACCTCGCCGCGCGCGTGCGACAGCGCGTTCGCCGGCATCTCTCACCGCAACAACATCCATGCCGTCGACCTGCTCGCCGGGAATACCGAATACCGAGCCGCGGCTATAGAGCTCCTCGGCGCGCGCGCTGCCGCGTCCGACATGAGTCCCCATGGCGTAGTGGTTGTTCTCGATGATGTAGAGGACGGGGAGCTTCCACAGCGAGGCCATGTTGAAGCTCTCATAGACCTGCCCCTGATTGGCTGCGCCCTCGCCGAAATAAGTGAGGCAGACGCGATCGTTACCGCGATATTTGTTGGCGAAGGCGATGCCAGTGCCGAGCGGCGCCGGCGCACCGACAACGCCGTGGCCGCCGTAGAAGTTCTTCTCGACCGAGAACATATGCATCGAGCCGCCCTTACCTTTGGCATAACCGTGGCGGCGCCCGGTGAGCTCGGCCATCACGCCCTTTGGCTCCATGCCGGTTGCAAGCATGTGCCCGTGGTCACGATAGGCGGTGATGACCTGATCGCCAGGCTCGATTGCCATCTGCATGCCGACGACGACAGCCTCCTGGCCGATATAGAGGTGACAGAAGCCGCCGATGAAGCCCATGCCGTAAAGCTGGCCGGCCTTCTCCTCGAAGCGGCGAATGAGCAGCATCAGCCGATAGGCCGACAGCTCCTGTTCGGATGTGAGACCCGGCTTGCCGGTAGGGATCGATCCCGCCTTGCCATCGCCGAGCCAGAGATTGGCAGACCCGGGCGTGAGGCTTGGGCTTGCGCTGTTCAAGTCTATCTCCTTGACTGCCCCGCGCTCTGACAAACGCTAGCACGTGCTTTGCGGTTCACGGAAGATCGTGGCACGCAGCACTATCCCGTTCCTGCAACGCTGCAGCTGTGCACAGGGAGCTGTTCTAGCGTTTGGGAAGTGTGCCGATGGCCGCAGCGGGATCAGGGGCAGGCTGACGGCGCTTCAACATCACGAGATCGTCGGGATGGGCGAGATTGAGAATGGCGCGGGCGCGCTCATCGAGCATGTCGGGGTCGAGGCTCTCGGGCCTGAGCAGCGCGACATCCCGCTCGAGGCGGTTCTTTACCTCCTTCAGCCCGGCGAGCTCCCCAGCGAGCACTTCCTGGCGGCGCTCGAGATCGGCGCGCGCTTTGAGACCATGCTCGCCGGTTTGCAAATTGTAGCCGAGATAACCGCCTGCCGCGCAGGCCAGCAGCGGAAAGATGAACGCCGTGAACCGCATCACTCCCCCCAACTTCCATCATTCCCGCGAAAGCAGGAATCCAGTAGCCACCGACGCCTCGATTAATCTACGGACGCAGGGATTGCTGGCTGCCCGGTCTATCCGGGTCATGACAGGGCTCGATAGAATCACCTGCCGGCGTTAACTGGTCGTTACCGACTCACCGCTTCAGCACCGAACGCCCCGCGTAACGGGCCGATGGGCCAAGCTCCTCCTCAATGCGGATGAGCTGATTGTATTTTGCCACGCGGTCAGAGCGTGCGAGCGAGCCGGTCTTGATCTGCCCGCAATTGGTTGCAACCGCGAGATCGGCGATGGTGGCATCCTCGGTTTCGCCGGAGCGGTGCGACATCACCGCGGCATAGCCCGCCTGCTGCGCCATACGCACGGCGTCAAGTGTCTCGGTCAAGGTGCCGATCTGGTTCACTTTGACGAGGATGGCATTGGCGATGCCCTTGTCGATCCCCTCCTTCAGCCGCGCGACATTGGTGACGAAAAGGTCGTCGCCGACGAGCTGGCAGCGATCGCCGAGGGCCGCGGTCAGGCCATGCCAGCCCTCCCAATCGTCCTCGGCCATCCCGTCCTCGATCGAGAAGATCGGGTAGCTCGCGACGAGCTCGGCGTAATAGGCAGTCATCTCGGCCGACGTGAGGGTTCGCTTCTCGCCTTCGAGGATATAGCGCCCGTCGTGGAACAGTTCGGTCGCGGCCACGTCGAGAGCGAGATAAATGTCCTCTCCTGGCCGGTAGCCGGCGGCAGTGATCGCCGCCATCACAAAGTCAAGCGCCGCGCGCGTCGAAGCGAGATCGGGAGCAAAACCTCCTTCGTCACCCACCGCGGTCGTGTAGCCGGCCTGCTTCAAGGCACTGCGCAGCGCATGGAACACTTCCGCTCCCATGCGCACGGCTTCGGCGATGCTCGGGGCCCCGACCGGCACGATCATAAATTCCTGAAAGTCGATCGGATTGTCGGCATGCGCGCCGCCATTGACAATATTCATCATCGGCACCGGCAGGAGCGTCGCCTTAGGGCCGCCGAGATAGCGGTAGAGGGGCTGACTATGCGTTCTGGCCGCAGCCTTTGCCGCGGCAAGTGACACGCCGAGGATAGCATTGGCGCCGAGCCGCTTCTTGTTTGAAGTGCCGTCGAGGTCGCGCAAGCGTTGGTCAAGCCCACGCCGATCGTCGGCATCGAAACCTTGCAGCCCGTTTCGGATTTCGCCGTTGACGGCCTCCACCGCGCGCTTTACGCCCTTGCCCTCGTAGCGCTTGCCGCCGTCCCTGAGCTCATGCGCCTCATGCGCTCCGGTCGACGCGCCAGACGGGACCGCGGCGCGGCCGAAGGCGCCGTCCTTGAGCACCACATCGACCTCGACGGTCGGGTTACCGCGGCTGTCCAGGATTTCCCGGCCGACGATGGTGGCGATGGCTGTCATGCGTAGAGGGCCCTTCCCGAATGTGCGGCCCTCTTAGCTGAACCTTCGTTTGAGCGGAAGGCGATATCTTGTAGATGCCGCTTTAGCCTCGCGCGCCCGTCGGCGCGCTTGCCATCGGCACTCCCTTGGCCTTGCGCGGGGGCCTGCCGCACCCCGGCAGCGGGCTCATGATCACTTCGACGTTCGGGTCCTAGGTGTTCATAGCTCCTGACGCGGCGTCAATGCCAAGCCCGATGAGGCCGCCGAAAACCACATTGCCCGCTGTCATCACCTCCGTGTGAGAGGCAAGGGTGCTAACGCCGGGGCTGTAGCATTGGGCGGTGCAGGACACGGTCACGTTATGCTTGCTCTTCGGTAGAGTTATGTTGGCCGGCGTTTGCACCATGCGGGTTCCGATTGCGGGCGATTGAAGCTGACACATAGCGCCCGGCACACCAGGCGTGTTGACGGAAATCTGTTGCTCGGTTCGTTTTACGATTGTCGAGCAACCGGGAAGAAGAATGGAAACGATGCAGATTACGTGATTAATCCGAGCCATGGGCCAGCCCCCACCAAAGCTTGGCCTCCCCTATAAGTAGCAATATTATACACATGACAACTACTAGGCGAGTCAAATGACGTGGGTTAAGGAAGGGCTAAGTCCAGGCGCGCTGGTGCTGTTTTCGGGGGGCCAGGACTCAAGCGTTTGCCTTGCTTATGCGCTGAGCCGCTACCTAAGGGTCGAGACCGTCGGCTTCGACTATGGCCAGCGGCATGGCGTTGAACTCGAGTGCCGCAAGCGCGTGCGAGAGGAAATGGCGAGGCGCTTCCCTGCCTGGAGCAAGAGGCTCGGACCAGACCATGTGCTGGACGTGTCGAGCTTCGGCGCGATCAGCGACACGGCGCTCACGAGTGACACGGAGATTGTGATGCTTGCCTCCGGCCTTCCCTCAACCTTCGTGCCGGGCCGCAACCTCGTGTTCTTCATCTATGCCGCGGCGCTCGGCTACCGGCTTGGACTCCATGTGTTGGTTGGCGGCATGTGCGAGACCGATTATTCGGGCTACCCCGATTGTCGCGATGCTACGTTGCGCGCGCTCGAGCAGGCCATCCGGCTCGGCACGGAAATTCCTTTCACGATCGAGACGCCGCTGATGTGGCGAACCAAGGCCGAGACTTGGACGCTCGCGCAAGAACTCGGAGGCAATGACCTGGTCGAGATGATTCTTGAAGAAACTCACACCTGCTACAAGGGTGAGCGAGGCATTCGTCACGACTGGGGCTATGGCTGCGGCGAGTGCCCTGCCTGCGAGCTCCGTGCTCGCGGATTCGCCGAGTGGCAAGCCTCGCGCGCTCAGGCTGGCCGACAGCGTCTGAGCGGCTAATTCTGCTCCCCTAAAAAGAACCAAACGCCGACCCAAGCACAATGACGGCTGCGAGCGCGATCAGTGCTCCCACAATGGCCACCATGAAGAGGTCGAAATAGCTCTCGCGGTGACTGACCCCGCACACAGACAGCAGCGTCACCACGGCGCCATTGTGCGGTAGGCTGTCGAGAGTCCCTGCGCTCAGCACCGCGACCCGATGCATGAGCGCCGGGTCCATGCCAGTTGCTACGGCGAGCTGCCGGTAGGTTTCGCCGAGAGCATCGAGTGCGATGGTCAGGCCGCCTGAGGCGGAGCCCGTTAGCGCAGCGAGCACATTGACAGCCAGGGCGAGAGACACGAGCGGGCCGCCTTCGATCGACAGCACAAAATCCCGCACCATAGCGAACGCGGGCAACGCAGCCACGACCGCCCCGAATCCTACGAGGCTTGCAACGCTCAATGCCGGAAGTACCGAGGCGTTGGCGCCAGCATCGAGGCTGGCCCGCAGCGACGGCAGCCGGCGATAGTTTAAAGCGATCGTGACGGCGATGGCGGCAGCTAGCGCGACCACCACCGCCCAGACGCCGCCCACAGCAGAAAGCGAGGTCGCACCCCAGCGCTCCTCGGCAAGAAACGTCGTATCCAGCCGCGGCAGCAGGAAGAGACTCATGGCGAGGTTGACGAGAATGACCACGATGAGCGGAAGCAAAGCCGCGAACACGGTGGGGTCCGTCCCTGCGTGGGCTCCATGTTCGATCTCAGCGGGATCGAACTCGCTCGCGATCACTGCGCGTTCACGTTCTTTAGCTTGCTGCATCGACCCGGCGGCGCCTTCGGCTCTGCCGTAGCCCTCGCCCCGAGAACGCGCCGCGGACTCGGCGCGGCCCAGCCACCATAGCCCGAAGGCGAGCATGATGGTGGCCGCGATGATTCCGAGAACGGGCGCGGCAAAAGGTGTTGTGCCGAAGAACGGCATGGGAATGGCGTTTTGCAGCGCCGGCGTGCCGGGCAGTGCCGACATGGTGAACGTCATCGTGCCGAGCGCGACGGCCGCAGGCATCAAGCGCGGTGGGATGTCGGCGGCTTTGAAAAGTCCCTGCGCCATCGGCACGATCACGAAAATGGCGACGAACAGGCTTACGCCACCGTAAGTGACGATAGCGTCCGCCAGGACGACGGCGAGCACGGCGCGGGCCGCCAAGACGTTCCGTCATGAAGCGGGCAATGACTGAGACGGAGCCGCTATCGTCCATGAGCTTTCCGAACACGGCACCGAGCAGAAACAACGGAAAGAACTGGGCCAGAAAGTGCGCGGCTCCGACCATGAAGGTCTGGGTCCAGTGTGCGAGAAGCGGCTCGCGTGCGAAGGCTGCGGCGATAAGGGCTGCGGCTGGCGCGAGAAGGAGCACGCTCCAGCCGCGGAAGGAGAGCCAGACAAGCAATCCGAGCCCAGCGAGGATCCCGAGAAGGCCCATGCGGTCAGCTTAATTCGCCCAAAGCCGCGACGTCGAACGTCGAACGGACACCCAAGTCGGCGGTATGGGCTGTGAGAAAGGCCTCGGCCGACCGGCGACCCTCGTCGCGCAGCATGCACAGGAAGTCCCACTCGGCGTTGAGCTTCGAGGAATAACCAAGTTCCGTCATGATTTCGCTGGCGATGCGATGAATGCGCATCTTTGCCCAACGCGCTCCCTCGGAATGTCCTGGATCGGACGCCTGCTGCAGCACAGCAATCATCCGTAGTTCCTTGAGCAGCGGCGCATTGAACGAGACCTCGTTGATGCGGTTGAGGATCTCACGTGCACTGCGGGGTGTGCCGGGCCGATCTACGGGGTTGACCTGCACCAGGATCGTGTTGCTCGAGATGCATTCGCGGACGAGAGGTGTGATCGTCGGATTACCGGCGTAACCACCATCCCAATAGGCTTCGCCGTCGATCTCGATGGCTTGAAACAGAGTGGGCAGGCATGCCGAAGCAAGCAGGACGTCAGGCGTCAGCTCCGCGTTGTGGAACACACGCCCACGGCCAGTGCGTACATTGGTCGCCGTCACAAAGAGTTTGATCGCAGCGTTTGCAACGCGCTTGAAGTCGATGCATTCGGCCAGGATTTCGCGCAGTGGGTTCGCACCGCGCGGATTGAGATCGTAAGGCGAGAAAACGCGCGCGGCGAGATCGAAAGCAATGAAGATGGGCGATGTATCGATCGTCCAACGCCCTAGCATGACGTCGAGAGGCGTGCGTCGGAACGCGCTCAACAGGGCCGCGCGGGAAACACTTTGCCAGAACAATTCTAGTCTCGCTTTGGCGGGCTCAGCGCCTCCCTCGGCATAGCCGTCGACGAGAATGGCGGCGTTCATTGCCCCGGCCGAGGTGCCGGATATGCCTTCGATGCAGAGCCAAGGCTCATCGAGAAGGCGGTCGAGCACGCCCCAGGTAAAGGCTCCGTGCGCGCCACCGCCTTGCAACGCAAGGTCGACCAGAACTTGGCCCCCGCCGCGCTCAGGATCCGGGTTCATCCTCGCCGTCCTTAAGTCCTTCTTTGGCCCACGCACAATGGCAACACACGCACAGTCGGTCTTGCTCTTGGTGCCGGCAAGCGCCAAGTTCTGTCCATGTATGCCGTCAAGGAAATCCACTACACGCTGCAAGGCGAAGGCGCCCAGACCGGCCGCCCGGCGGTATTCTGCCGCTTCGCAGGGTGCAATCTCTGGTCCGGCCGTGAACAGGATCGCGCGAAAGCGACCTGCAATTTCTGCGACACTGATTTTGTCGGTACTGATGGGCCGGGGGGTGGAAGGTTTCCCACACCAGAAAGTCTCGCCGGGGCTTGCCGCGAGAGGTGGCGCGGCAATTCGGGAACGCCGCCTTATGTCGTGCTGACCGGCGGAGAGCCGATGCTGCAAGTCGATGAGCCGCTGATCGATGCTCTGCACAAGGTAGGCTTCGAAGTCGCCATCGAGACCAATGGCACGTTGCCTGTCCCGCGCGTGATCGACTGGATCTGCGTGAGCCCTAAGGCTGGAGCGCGGCTCGTCCAGTGCTCAGGCGACGAGCTCAAGCTCGTGTACCCACAGGATGCGCTGGCGCCCAAGCAGGTGGAAGATCTCGACTTCGCTCATTTCTTGCTCCAGCCCATGGACGAAGGTCCAAGGACGCCAGCCAACCTCCGCGCTGCCATTGACTATTGCCTGGCCCATCCCAAATGGCGCTTAAGCATGCAGACCCATAAGCTGTTAGGGCTGCCATGAGCATCGCACTGGCCGGGTGCAGCAAAATCTCATAAACGACTGCCATGCGTGTCTATAAGGAATTCACTTTCGAAGCCGCTCATTTGCTTCCGTCCGCGCCGCCGGGCCACCCCAATGCACGAGTACACGGACATTCTTTCCGCGTGCGGGTTACCGTCGACGGTGAGCCGAATGACGAAACCGGCGTCGTCCTCCATTTCGATGACCTCGAAGCGGCGATGAAAGATGCCCGCGACGCGCTCGACCATCGTTTCCTAAACGACATCGAGGGGCTCGCCGCGCCGACGCTCGAGCGCATAGCCGTGTGGCTGTGGGACCGCCTGCATAACCGCCTGCCTGGGCTTGCCGAGATCGAGGTCGCTCGCGACACCTGTCATGAAGGATGCATCTATCGGGGGCCTCAGCGCCGGCTTGCGGCGGAGTAAGGCAATGGCGCGCAAGATCTCAGGACTGAAGCAGCTCGGCGCCAGCACGCCGATTCCAAAATCACCAAATGAGGCCGAGCTTGAGCGCGTTCCCAACCCGCACGAGGACGCGCCTTACCTTGCGCGCTTCACTTGCCCCGAATTCACCTGTCTCTGTCCAATCACGGGCCAGCCTGACTTCGCGCATTTCGTGATCGACTACGCCCCATGTGTCTGGCTGCTCGAGTCGAAGTCGCTCAAGCTTTATCTCGCAAGCTTCCGCAACACGGGTGCATTCCACGAGGACGCGACCATTACCATCGGCAAACGCATCGTCGAGCTGATCGAGCCGACATGGCTCAGGATCGGCGGCTACTGGTACCCGCGTGGCGGCATCCCGATCGACGTGTTCTGGCAACACGGCACGCCGCCAGAAGGCGTCTGGATTCCAGACCAAGGGGTTTCGCCCTATCGCGGCCGCGGCTGATTATCCCCGCAGAGTTTCAGACTGATAGTTTCTTGGTGAGCCGGTCGATAGCGATTAGCTCTGCGAGCAGGGGTTCCAGCTCTTTGAGCGGGAGCATATTGGGGCCGTCGGAGGGCGCGCGGTCGGGGTCCTGATGCGTCTCGATGAACACTCCGGCAACACCTACCGCGACCGCGGCGCGGGCGAGCACTGGCACGAAGCGCCGCTCACCTCCGCTCGACGTGCCCTGCCCTCCAGGTTGCTGCACCGAGTGCGTGGCGTCGAAGATCACCGGTGCTCCCATCTCGACGAGGATCGGCAGCGCGCGCATGTCCGAAACGAGCGTGTTGTAGCCGAAGGAGACGCCGCGTTCGGTCACCAGCACATTTGGGTTGCCGGCACCAACGACCTTGGCCACGACATTCTTCATGTCCCATGGCGCAAGGAACTGACCCTTTTTGACGTTGATTACTTTGCCCGTGCGGCCGGCCGCTAAAAGAAGGTCGGTCTGGCGGCAAAGGAAAGCCGGGATCTGCAAGATATCGACCGCCGCCGCCACCGCGGCGCACTGATCGGACTCATGCACGTCGGTGGTGATGGCGAGACCGGTGGCTTCCTTGATCTCGGCAAAAATTGGAAGCGCCTCTTTCAGTCCGAGTCCCCGCGCGCTAGCCAAGCTCGTTCGGTTCGCCTTGTCGAACGAGCTCTTATAGACAAGTCCGATGCCGAGACGGCCAGCGATCTCCTTGAGGGCGTGCGCAGTTTCAAGTGCATGCGCCCGGCTTTCCAGCACGCAAGGCCCGGCAATCATCGCAAGCGGCAAACCATTGCCAAAACGGGCGTTTCCCGCCGCGACAACGGGGCTTGGCGTGGGGCGCAGGGCTGCCGTCATGGCCGGACCATGGGGCGCGAGGCTCGTAGCGTCAACTGGGGGGCGACTGGCTCAGGGCTCGGTTCGCTTCCATTCCGGCCGATCTTGCTCATACTGCAGAGCGACGCTTGTGAACTCGGGGAGCCACGGCTCGCGACGCTTGGTCCATAGTTCATAGCTCGGCTGCCACAGCCCTGGATCGTCGAACGAGCCGGGGTAAAGGTCTATCTCGTCGGGTATGTCCTAGTGGGAATAAACCGACGCGCCGCAAGCTCGGCAGGAATATCGGCGGTCATGCTCGGAGCTCTCGAAGACCGTTACCTCTCCCGTAACTGTCACCGCATCGCGTGGAAACACGACATAGAAATTGAACGGTGCGCCGTGCACCTTGCGGCAGGTCATACAGTGGCAGACGCCGATGCGATAAGGCTTCCCGCGCGCTTCGAACCTCACCTTGCCGCAAGCGCAGCCGCCTTTATGGACTTTATTTGCCATGTGCAATGGGGACGTTAAACGAGCCGCGACTGGTCGACCGCGGCGCCGATGAAGGAGGCGAACAGTGGATGCGGCTGGAACGGTCGCGATTTGAGCTCAGGGTGGAACTGGACGCCGATGAACCAGGGATGGTCCGGTCTCTCGACGATCTCCGGCAGCAGACCGTCAGGCGAGAGACCGGAGAAGCTCAAGCCGGCGGCCTCTAGCCTATTGCGATAGCGCGTATTCACCTCGTAACGGTGGCGATGCCGTTCCGAGATGCGGGTCGTACCATAGATTCCGGCAACCTTGCTGCCCTTGGCAAGCACGGCCTCATAGGCGCCGAGCCGCATTGACCCGCCGAGGTCGCCATTGACTTTGCGCTGCTGAAGCTCGTTGCCCTTCATCCATTCGGTCATGAGTCCGATCACTGGCTCCTCGGTCGGCCCGAACTCTGTCGAGCTCGCCCCGTCGATTCCTGCATCGCGCGCGGCCTCGATCACGGCCATCTGCATGCCGAAGCAAATGCCGAAATAGGGCACGCCGCGAGTACGCGCATAACGCGCCGCCTGGATCTTGCCTTCAGAGCCGCGCTCGCCGAAGCCGCCCGGAACGAGGATACCGTGCACGTCCTCGAGATAGGCCGAGGCATCTTCGCTCTCGAAGGTCTGAGACTCGATCCATTGCAAATTGACCTTCACCTTGTTGGCGATACCGCCATGAACCAGCGCCTCGTTGAGCGATTTGTAGGCGTCTTTGAGGCCTGTGTACTTGCCGACCACGGCGACGGTCACCTCGCCGTCGGGATTGGCGACCGTTTCAGAGATTTGCCTCCACCGCTCGAGGTCGGGTTCGGCCGCGTGTGTGATGCCGAAGGCGGCGAGCACCTCGCGGTCCAGACCTTCGGCGTGGTAGGCGCCGGGCACATCATAGATGCTCGCCACGTCGAGCGCCTGGATAACGGCTTCTGGGCGAACATTGCAGAACAGGGCAATCTTCCGCCGCTCGTCCTTGGGCAAAGGTCGGTCTGTGCGGCAAAGCAGGACATCGGGCTGGATACCAATCGAGCGAAGCTCTTTGACCGAATGCTGTGTCGGCTTGGTCTTGAGCTCGCCCGCGCTCGGGATGAAGGGAACCAGCGTCAGGTGGATGAACGCGGTCGAGCCGCGGGGAAGCTCGTTGCCAAGCTGGCGAATGGCCTCGAAGAAGGGCAGCCCCTCGATATCGCCGACGGTGCCGCCGATCTCGCACAAGACGAAATCGACGCCCTCGTTGCCGCTCGTGATGAATGACTTGATCGCGTCGGTGACGTGAGGAATGACCTGGACGGTCGAGCCGAGATAGTCACCCCGGCGCTCCTTGGCGATGATTTCCTGATAGATGCGCCCTGTGGTGATGTTGTCTGCCTGGCTCGCCGGACGTCCAGTGAACCGCTCATAGTGACCGAGATCGAGGTCGGTCTCAGCGCCGTCGTCGGTGACGAACACCTCGCCGTGCTGATAGGGGCTCATGGTCCCGGGATCGACATTGAGATAGGGGTCGAGCTTGCGCAGCCGCACGCTGAACCCGCGCGCCTGTAGCAGCGCGCCGAGCGCCGCAGACGCTAGCCCCTTGCCGAGTGAGGAGACCACGCCGCCGGTAATGAAAACGTACCGCGCCATGGGCCTCGACCATATACCGAAACGGAAGCGAGTCGGTAGCCCAAACAGCACGCGAGGCGCTGCTTATCACAGCGATTTGTGTGAGACGCTTATTGCGACTGCGGCGCTTGTGGGGCTGGAGGCGCAGCTGGCGCGCCGGGTGCAGCGGGCGCCGGACTGCTTGGCATCTGAAGCGGGGCCAACCCTCCTCCGCCACCAGGGCTCAGGATCGAAGGCGCCCCGCCGTGCTGACCCGCGAGAATCGAAAGGACAAGACTGGTCGCGAAGAAGCAGGCAGCCAGAATGGCGGTGGTCTTGGTCAAGGCATTGCCGGCGCTGCGACCAGTCATGAAGCCGCCACCGCCGCCGCCGATGCCGAGGGCGCCTCCTTCGGAGCGCTGCAGCAGCACGACTCCGACCAGAGCGAGCGCAACCATGATGTGAATCAAAAGAAGAACAGTACTCATCTTGTAGCCTTCGCCTTCGAAGGCGGTGTCTTAGCCGAATCTGCCAGCGCTTGGCTAGGCTTGGCGTCAGAGGCCGTCTCGTTTGGCGGGACGGGCTTGCGGTCCGGCAGGGGTACCGCATCGTCACTACCGGCTGTCTGGTCGCCCTGGGCGGAATTTCCACCAGGTTGCACCGCGGGTTTCGCTATGCCGCCCCCGCGGCAGCGGAACTCGATACTTTCCTCGATCCCCAGGAAACGCCGAACTTGCTCGAGCTCCTGGTCATTGAGGTGGTTCTTCACCCAGTCTGGCCCGCGATCGAGCGCAGCCTGCATTTCGCGGGTCAGAAGTTTTTTCCGCTCGAATTGCAAGGTTGCGCAGCTCTGTTTATCCAGCGGCTCGGCGGCGGCGCTAAGCCCAAGTGCTACAGCTGAGCCCGAAACGAGCGCTACGGCGATAAAGCGCAGCAACGGCATCGTTACCCCCGCGGGAAAGGTCGTCCCCCTTCGTCAAATCAGCCACATCACAATGGCGAAGATTGGTCCATTTGCCAACCCTGCTGCCAACGGTTTTGCGACCAGATCATGAAGCGCCCGTGCCTGCGTAGATAGACAGAATTCCATAGAAATCGCTCGCTTTGAGGCTCGCGCCGCCGACCAGGGCGCCATTCACCTCCGGAATGAGGAGAAGGTCGCAGGCGTTTTCCGGCTTCACCGAGCCCCCATAAAGAATGCGGGTTCGGCTGCCGTCCCCCTGGCCCAGCATGCCGCAAAGCTCCGCTCGGATGAGCCCATGCACCTCAGCTACGTCTTCGGGTGTCGGCGTAAGCCCCGTGCCGATGGCCCACCCTGGCTCATACGCGATGACAGTGTCTGCCGCGCGCGCTTTCGGCGGCAAGGATCCTTGCAGCTGACCCCTCACGATCTCCAGTGTGGCGCCTCTATGCCTCTGCTCGTCGGTCTCCCCGACGCAGATGATGGCTGTCATATGGGCGCGAAGAGCCGCCTCGGCCTTGGCACTGACAAGCCCGTCGGTCTCCGCATGATTGGTGCGCCGCTCGGAATGGCCGACGATCACGGCTGAAGCGCCAGCGTCAGCGAGCATCTCGGCAGAGATATCGCCGGTATGCGCGCCAGATGGCAAAGGATGGCAATCCTGCGCCCCAAGAAGAATTGGTGTCCCGCCCAGGGTGTCACGCGCACGCGATAGAAGTGTCGCAGGCGGACACACCATGATGTCCGATTCGATCACCGGGCCTCGTGTAAGGCGGACCTGCAAGGCTCGGAGCTCGGCTAAGGCGCTGCCAAGCCCGTTCATCTTCCAGTTGCCCGCGACGAGCGGCCTGATCCCTGCCACGTCCTCCCCCCTTTGCCTCTCGCCGGATGCCTGCAAAAGGCGATTTTCGAACCAATGCCAAGGATTGCGCCGCCTTGCCGCGCCTCTCCTTGCTACCTATGATGCCGCCGCCGCGCGGGGTTGTCCAAGTAATCGGACTCCAGCGCGGCTTTGGCAAATAAGAATAGAAAGCAGGCTACGCGTGGCACTCGACTCTTTGCGCAAATCGGCTGGTGGCGTCATTGGCATCATCTTCGTCCTCTTGCTGATTGCGAGCTTCATCATTTGGTTCCCTGCCGGCTGGTTCCAGGGCTTCGGCAGTCAAGACCTAATAACCGTGGGCGATACCAAGATCGGCCCGCACGAATATATGCGTGCCCAGCAGGATGTGCTTCGCACCATGAGCTCGCAGGCCGGCAGGAGTTTGAGCCTACAAGAAGCCCGCGGGCTCGGGCTCGACAGCAGGGTGATGGAACGGCTGATTGGCGGTGCGGCCGTCGATGCCCATGCGCGGGCGCTCAATCTTGCCATTAGCGATGCGGAGATTCTCGATGAAATCATGAAGGATCCCGCCTTCAAGGATGCCTCCGGTAATTTCAGTCCCGCCATATTCCAGCAGACGCTGCAAGCCGTCGGCATGAGCGAGCAGGGCTATATCGACTCGTTGCGCGAGCGCAATTTGCGCCGCCAGATCCTCGCGACCATCGGCAAGGTGGCTGATAGTCCTAGCGTGCTGATCACTGCTCTGAACAACTATAACGGCGAGACGCGCCAGCTGCGCTATGTGCTCGTTCCGCAAAGCGCGGCTCGAACCATCCCTGATCCGACCGACGAGGACCTCAAGCGCTACTACGACAATCACCACAACAAGTTCACGCAACCCGAATACCGCAAGGTCGGCGTGCTGGCGGTCACTCCTGAGACCGTCAGGAACGAAGTCCGGATCAACGAAAGTGACGTGAGAGCCGCCTACGAGGCGAGCAAGAACCAGCTTGGCACTCCCGAGAAGCGGCACGTTCAGCAAATCTCTTTTCCCGACAAAGCCGCCGCCGATGCCGCCTATCAGAAGATTCAGTCGGGCACCGACTTTGCTGCGGTCGCCAAGGAGCAAGGCTTGAGCGACGCCGACATGGACCTCGGCAAAGTGACGCGCGACGAGCTTGCCGATCCTGCCATCGCCGACGCCGCCTTCAAGCTCGAGGCGAACAAGGTCAGCGAGCCGATCACCGGCAATCTCGGTAACGTGGTTCTGGTGCACGTCACCGAAATCGAGCCTGGCAAGACCCCCACATTCGAAGAGGCGAAGGCGGATCTCGAGAAGAAAATTCTCAAAGAACGTGCCTCAGGCGCGATTTTCGATCTGCATGACAAGATCGAGGACCAAGTGGCATCGGGCGCGAAGCTCTCCGAGATCGCCGACAAGCTCAAGCTCAACTACCTGCTCATCGATCAGGTCGACCGTCAGGGCAAGAAACCCGATGGGTCAACTGTCACCCTACCGGCGCAGAAGGACGTGCTCAACGCAGTGTTCTCCACCGACGTCGGAGTTGAGAACGATCCGATCGACGCCAAGGACGATGGCGTCATATGGTACGAGGTGCTGGGCGTCGTGCCCGAGCAGCTCAAGCCCTTCGATCAGGTCAAGGACGAAGCAACAAAGGATTGGAAGACGGAAGAGGTGCGCACCCGCCTTGCCAAATATTCACAGGATTTGGTCAACAGCTTGAGTGGAGGCAAGACGATCGAAGACGCCGCCAAGGATCTCAACACGCAGATCCTCACCAGCGATCCGCTGAAGCGCGACAGCATCACCGTGAACGTGCTTCCCGCTGCGGTGGCCCAGGCCTTCACACTGCCGGAGAAGGGTTATGGATCAGCCCCATCCGGCGTCGAGGAGGGGCGCATCGTGTTCCAAGTGGATAAGGTCACGCCCCCGACTGCGCTCGATCAGGCCGAGACCGAGCGGCTCAAACGGCAGATTGGCCTTCTGATCGGCGAGGATGTCATCGCCGAATATTTCAGCGCGCTCGAAAACCGCTATGGCGTAAGCGTCAACGAGCCGGCGCTCGCCAAGCTGGTCGGCACGAGCGAGGAGCAATGAGCCAGGCGCAAGCCTCCGTCACGTCCTTGCCACAACACGGCGCGACCCATCCCATCCTGCCGGACTTCCCCAGCTTCGCGCGCGGTTATGAAGAGGGTGTGCCGCAGGTGGCCTGGACGCGGCTCGTCGCCGATCTCGAGACGCCGGTCTCGGCCATGCTCAAGCTCGCTTATGACCGGCCCAATAGTTTTCTATTGGAATCGGTCGAAGGAGGCGCAACCCGAGGGCGCTACTCCATCATTGGCTGCGAGCCCGATCTCATCTGGCGTGCCGAGGGGGCCAAGGCGGAGATCGATCTCGCGCCGCAGTCGGACGAGGAGGCCTTCGCGCTATCGCCTCTGCCGACGCTCGCCTCACTGCGCGCGCTGCTTGCCGAATCGGCGATCGCGCTTCCTCCCGAGCTTCCGCCCATGGCAGCCGGGATTTTCGGCTATATGGGATATGACACGGTGCGGCTGATCGAGCAGCTGCCGCAAGAGAAGCCCGACTCGCTCGGTCTTCCCGACTCGATCCTGGTCCGGCCGACGCTGATCGTCATTTTCGACAGCGTCAAGGACGAGATGACGATTGTCACACCGGTGAGGCCTGCGCCCGGGGTCAGCGCCAAGGCGGCCTATGCGCGCGCGGCAGATCGGCTGAACCTGGTCTTGGAACGGCTCGAGCAGCCCCTGCCTCATGGCAGCGAGTTCAACGCTGAAGCGGCGCATCCCGAGATTCGCGCGACCACCGCGCCGCATGCCTACATGGCGAAGGTGAGGCGCGCCAAGGAATACATCGCGGCCGGCGATATTTTTCAGGTCGTGCTGAGCCAGCGCTTCGAGGCGCCCTTCACGCTTCCATCGTTTGCGCTGTACCGGGCACTAAGACGCATCAATCCCTCGCCCTTCCTCTACTACCTCAACTTCGGCGACTTTGCCGTGGTCGGCTCGAGCCCCGAAATTCTCGTGAGGGTGCGCGATGGCAAGGTGACGATCAGGCCGATCGCCGGTACGAAACCTCGCGGTGCCACTCCGGAGGAAGACAAGGCTCTTGCCAAAGAACTACTCGCTGATCCCAAGGAACGTGCCGAGCATTTGATGCTGCTCGACCTTGGACGAAACGACGTTGGTCGGGTGGCCGATGTCGGCAGCGTATGCGTCACCGACTCCTTCTTCCTCGAGTATTACAGCCAGGTCATGCACATTGTGTCTAATGTTGAAGGGAAGCTTGCCTCCAATTTCGATGCGGTCGATGCGCTGATGGCAGGCTTCCCTGCGGGCACAGTGTCAGGCGCACCCAAGGTGCGCGCCATGGAGATCATCGACGAGCTCGAAGATGCGGCGCGCGGGCCTTATGCAGGCTGCGTCGGCTATTTCTCGGCTGATGGCGAGATGGATAGCTGCATCGTTCTCCGAACCTCGGTTGTAAAGGACGGCACCATGTATGTGCAGGCCGGCGCCGGCGTGGTGGCCGATTCGGTGCCAGAACGCGAGCAGGCCGAATGTGTGAGCAAGGCGCGCGCTTTGTTCAAGGCTGCCGACGAGGCGGTGCGCTTTGCGGCGCGCGCCAAGCGTGCTCAATAGAGGGCTCCTGCTCGTGCTCACGCTAAGCCTGCTGCGCCACGCCAAATCGAGCTGGAAAATCCCTTCTCTTCCGGACCAGGACCGTCCGCTCGCCGCGCGCGGCATTGCCGACTCACCGCTGATGGGAAAGGCCATGGCTGAGCGCGGGATCGATCCCGATCTCGTGCTCTGCTCCTCGGCGCGGCGGACACGGGATACGCTCGCGCTGGTTTTACCTGAGCTCAAGATCGAGCCTAAAGTGGTCTACGAAGACCGCCTCTATCACCCGCGTGCTGCAGAGTTGTTGCAAAGAGTGAGGGAAATCCCGCCCGGCTCGAGCCGGGTCATGATTGTCGGCCATAACCCGGAGCTCCACAGTCTTGCACTTGACCTCGTCGGCGCCGGACCGAAGCACTTTCAGGATCGCCTCAGAGAGAAGTTTCCTACGGCGGCACTTGCGGTCATCAATTTCCCGAGCGGGCTGTGGAGCAACATTGCCGTCAATAGCGGCACATTGAACCTGTTCCTAGCGCCGAAGGATCTCCGCTACTAAATTCTACCGCTGTGGCGGCCTTGACGGGTCGTTCGCCTGGAGCGTAACACCACCCCATGCTGACGCTGATCGATAACTACGACAGCTTCACCTACAACCTCGTCCATTTCCTCGGCGAATTGGGCGCATCGACCCGCGTCTATCGCAACGACAAAGTGAGCGTCGACGATGTCCTCGCCGAGGGCCCCGAGGCCATCGTGCTCTCGCCCGGTCCTTGCGACCCCGACCGCGCCGGCATTTGCCTCGATCTGATCGAGCGCGCGGCCCCGGTGGTGCCGATTCTCGGGGTCTGCCTCGGGCACCAGGCCATCGGTCAGGTCTATGGCGGCCGTGTGGTGCGGGCTCCTACCCTGATGCATGGCAAGCTTTCCAAAGTGCACCATACCGGCAAGGGCGTGTTTTCCGGCTTGCCCCAGGACTTCTCGGCAACTCGCTACCATTCGCTCGTTGTCGAGCGGGCCTCGTTGCCTGAGCCATTGGAGATCACCGCGGAAACCGCTGATGGCGTGATTATGGGCCTCCAGCACAAGCGCTATCCGGTCTATGGGGTACAGTTTCACCCTGAGAGCATCGCGTCGGAGCACGGGCATCAGCTGCTCGCCAATTTCCTTAACCTTGCCCGTGTCGAGCGGCGCGCGCGGGGGTCAGCACACAGAGAAGCGGCCGGTGTCCTCTAGCCCGGCGCTGGCAGGGACCACGGGCCTTGCCGATCTCAGCAAAGCCATCAGCAAGGTCGCGTCAGGGCAAAGCCTGACTCAAGCCGAAGCGGCCGAGGCCTTCGACCTGATCATGTCGGGTGCGGCGACCGACGCGCAGATTGGCGCCCTGCTCATGGGCATGCGCGTCAGAGGCGAGACCGTGGAGGAAATCGCCGGCGCCGCTCTCGCCCTCAGAGCGCGAGCGATCCCAGTGCGCGCGCCTGAAGGTGCAATCGATACCTGCGGCACGGGCGGCGACACCAAGGGCACGCACAATATCTCCACTTGCGCTGCCTTTGTTGTCGCAGGCGCAGGCGTTCCGGTCGCCAAGCACGGGAACAGGTCGATCTCCTCGCGCTCGGGCTCCGCCGATGTTTTATCTGCCCTCGGCGTCAATATTGAATGCTCGCCCGAGACGATTGCGCGCTGCATCGCGGCCTGCGGGATCGGCTTCATGTTTGCCCCAGTACATCACTCCGCCATGCGCCATGTCGCAAAAGTGCGGAATGAGCTCGGCATCCGCACCCTTTTCAATTTGCTTGGGCCGCTCGCCAATCCTGCCGGAACCAAATATCAGATCGTTGGCGTGTTTAGCGAAGAATGGGTCGAGCCGATCGCGTGCGTGCTCGGTCTGTTGGGAGTCGAACGGGCTTGGGTGGTGCATGGCGCCGATGGCCTCGACGAGCTGACCACGACCGACATCAGTCATGTCGCGGTGCTCGACGACGGCAAAGTTTCGACCTTCAGGATCTCCCCGCGCAATGCTGGCTTGCCGCGGGCAAAGCCTCAGGATCTGACCGGCGGCGACGCGACCGAGAACGCGGCACATATTCGTGCCGTGCTACAAGGAAACCAGGGCCCGCTCAGGGATATTGTCTTGCTGAATGCCGCGGCAGCGCTACTCGTCGCCGGGAAAGCTAAGACGCTGCGCGAAGGGGTAACGCTCGCCGCCGCCTCGATCGACAGCGGCAAGGCCATGGGCGTGCTCGAGGCACTCGTTAAGCTCAGCCGTGATAAAGTCTGAGCCGTGGCCCAAGTGCTCGATAATGTCCTCGCCTATAAGCGCAAGGAGATTGCTGCCGCGAAAGAGGCGGCAAGTCCCGATGCTATGCGCGCCAAGGCGAAGGCCGCCTCCCCCGTCCGCCCCTTCGCCAAGGCCTTGCAGTCGCGTATCAACAAAGGCGAGTTCGCGCTGATCGCCGAGATCAAGAAGGCTAGCCCGTCGAAGGGGCTGATCCGTGCCGAGTTCGATCCTCCATCTCTCGCGCGCGCCTATGAGGAAGGAGGCGCGGCGTGCCTGTCGGTGCTGACCGACACACCGTCTTTTCAAGGGCGCCCCGATTACCTCCGGACAGCCCGCGACGCCACGCGGCTCCCTACGCTGCGCAAGGATTTCATGCTCGACACGTATCAAGTGTTGGAAGCAAGGACATGGGGAGCCGACTGCATTCTCATCATCATGGCCGCTGTCGAGGACCACACAGCGGAGGATCTGACATGTGCGGCTTGCGATCTCGGCATGGATGTCCTTGCAGAGGTGCATGACGAGACTGAGCTCGAAAGAGCATTGAAGCTTGATACGAAACTCATCGGCATCAACAACCGCGACCTCAAAACCTTCGCAACGACGCTTGCCACGACCGAGCGGCTCGCCCCTCGCGTGCCGTCGGATCGCATTGTCATTTCCGAAAGCGGCATCTTCAACCATGCCGATCTTAAGCGCCTGGCGTCATATGGCGTTCGCAGCTTCCTTGTAGGTGAGAGCCTGATGCGCCAGAAAGACGTGGCGGCAGCGACACGCACACTCCTTACCGGCTCACCAGCGCGCGCCGAGGCGGCGCAATGACAGCCCGCCTCAGCCACCTCAACGACAAAGGCGAGGCGCGCATGGTCGATGTCTCGTCCAAGGACGTTACGTCTCGCGCGGCAAGAGCCGAGGGCTTCGTGTCCATGTCTCATAAGACGCTTGATCTCATTCTCGCCGGCGACGCAGCCAAAGGCGACGTGCTCGCGACGGCTCGAATTGCCGGGATCATGGCGGCCAAGCGCACATCCGAGCTGATCCCGCTTTGCCACCCCCTTTCGTTGACCGAAGTTACGGTCGATTTCGAGCCGGTGCGGGACCCGCCCGGGATCAGAGTCGAGGCAATCGCGAAGGTTGACGCGAAGACTGGGGTCGAGATGGAGGCGCTGACCGCGGTCTCGATCGCCTGTCTCACCATCTATGACATGGTCAAAGCCGCGGATCGGGCCATGTCCTTCTCAGGCATACGTCTGGTCGAGAAGACGGGCGGCCGCTCTGGTCATTTCAAGCGCTGATGGCTCTTCTTTCTGTTGCCGAGGCTCTGGCGCGCGTAACTCATGGGCTTCAGCCGCTTGAAACTGAGCGCGTCCCCCTCGAAAGCGCGAGCACCCGCGTGCTTGCCGAAGACCTAGCTGCACGCGTGACTCAGCCGCCGTTCGATGCTTCAGCCATGGATGGCTATGCCGTTCGCGCCACGGACGTGGCGGTTCTGCCAGCGACGCTCAGGTTGATCGGGGTCTCCGTAGCCGGCACAGGCTTCGATGGCGAGGTCGGAGAAGGCGAGACCGTGCGCATCTTCACCGGGGCGCCGGTGCCTCAAGGGGCCGATACCATCGTCATCCAAGAGGACGCTGAGCAAGCTCATGGCGTGGTGACTGCCAGGCGGGTGGAACTGCACGCCCACATTCGCCCAAGGGGACAAGACTTCAAGGAAGGAGAGATTCTGCTCACTGGCGGCACACGGCTTGGACCGTGTGAGCTGATGCTCGCCGCGGCAATGAACCAAGCCGAGCTGCCCGTCTGCCGCAAGCCCAAAGTCGCGATCCTGGCGACTGGCGATGAAGTGGTGCCAGTGGGATCCGAACTTGGCAAAGACCAGATCGTCTCCTCGGTGCCAATCGGGCTCGCCACTCTGATCGAGAAGGTTGGCGGGCAGGCGATGCAGCTCGGCATCGCCAAGGACGATCCCAAGAGCCTGGTCACACTAGTCCGGGCTGGAAGCGCTGCCGATGTTTTGGTGACCATAGGTGGCGCATCTGTGGGCGAACGCGATCTTGTGGCGAGCGCGCTCAAGTCTGAAGGGCTGGAGATTGATTTTTGGAAGATTGCCATGCGCCCAGGGAAGCCGCTCCTCTATGGGAGATTGGGGAATCAACGTGTCCTTAGTCTGCCGGGGAATCCGGTTTCGGCCTTGATCACGGCTCACGTATTTCTTGTGCCGATGCTTAGGGCCATGCTCGGGCTTACCACTAGGGCTTTGCCTTTACCGGAGGCTGTGCTCGGTGAAGCGCTCGAGGCCAATGGACCGCGCGAGCACTACATGAGGGCTCGCTCCGAATGGCGAGAGGATGGGACGCGAGTCGTACGCCCCCTGCCCTCGCAAGACTCCTCCCTCGTTGCCGAGCTCGCTCGCGCCGATTGCCTGATTGTGCGAGCGCCCCATGCGCCTTCGCTCGCCTCCGGCGAGCGCGTTGGGATCATTTCATTCCACCGCGATTAAGGGGGCGGAAACCCGAATCACGCGACTTGGCACCCCTCAGGGCGCCTCTACTGCATTTTGTGGCATTGCTGCTTGCAGAACACAAACAGAACATATAAACTGTTCATGATTTGTACAGCGGCGATCCGGAACCTCTAGCTCCGAGCCCAAATCGCTCAAAAGGGGACCAGATGCTCACACCGAAGCAAAAAGAGCTTCTCATGTTCATCCATGAGCGGTTGAAGGAAACAGGCGTCCCGCCCTCCTTCGATGAGATGAAGGAGGCGCTCGATCTCAAGTCGAAATCGGGCATTCATCGCCTCATCACCGCCCTTGAGGAGCGCGGCTTCGTGCGCCGCCTTCCCCATAGGGCGCGCGCCATGGAGATTGTCCGCCTGCCCGAGTCTGTGCCGCAGGGCCTTGCCCAGCGCACCCGCGGCTTTTCCCCAAGTGTGATCGAGGGCAGCCTCGGCCGCGTGCCTCAGGTGACCGAGGGCGAGAGCCTGCCTCAAACGGTGAGCGTGCCGGTGATGGGCCGTATCGCCGCTGGCGTGCCGATCGATGCAATCCAGACCAGGCTCAGTACCATCGAAGTCCCCCCGGAGCTGCTGAGCAGGGGCGAGCACTATGCGCTCGAGGTCAAAGGCGATTCCATGATTGAGGCCGGCATCCTCGAAGGCGACACCATCATCGTGAAGAAGTGCGAGGACGCCAATAACGGCGATATCGTCGTGGCTCTGGTCGACGAAGCCGAGGCCACGCTGAAGCGCTTACGCCGGCGCGGCGATTCTATCGCTTTGGAAGCTGCCAACCCAAGTTACGAGACACGTATCTTCGGACCCGACCGAGTCCGCGTGCAGGGGCGACTCGTCGGGCTGATCCGCCGCTATTGATCCTTATTCTTCTGGATTGCTGCCCAATCGCTGATCGGATCGGCTGCGTCGTTGCCTGGAGCCGGCGGGGGTGGCGCCCTTTTGAGGACCACACGGTCCGGCACCCATGGCCTGCGGCCCAACCGACTCCGCCCGAATTGAGAGGCCCTCGAGGTAAAGCGCAGGCCGGAAATGGAAAGGATGTGCGCGAGGCCCGAATCGCGCATAGCCTGGTTCAACTCCTGGAAATGCCTCCCCGCGCGCCGGTGATGAGCGCGACGGCGATCTCGCCGGTCTCACCCTCCAATGCCGCCCTGATGCGGGCGTTGACGCGTGCTCTCAGCGCATCGATGCCAGACCAGGCCCTGAGGTCCCAAGGCAAAGCGCCCGCGTCATTCAAGGACTGAATCTTGCTCGTCGCGTAACCCGTCGCTCCGAGGCTTGCAAACCAGGCTTGCCGTCCAAAATCGAATCCGCCAGGCTCTATCGGTTCCGGAGGGGGCTGAAGCGTAGCGCTGAGCGCCACTGCCTCGCCGATGCGGCTATTTGGCGGCATCGGGCGCCGGCATCGTGACCCGCACGCGGTAGGGGCGTTCCTCCGGCTCGAGATCTCCCAAGGAGAGGACCCTGATGGTGAGCCGCGCGCGCCCTTTGTCGCGAAGAAGCTCGTGGGCTTCGACCCAACCGCTTACGCCGACGTAGCTCAGCTCGTGCGCAAGCGCCCGCGTTATCTCCGTACGAAGCTTGGCCGTGGCAAAGCCGCTCGCGAACGCGAGAAAAGCCCCTGCAAGAGCAAGCCCGAGCGGCGCACTCCGGAGCGCGAGGCAAATCCCGATAGCGCCCAGCACAAGCGCAGCGGCTACGCGGGGCTGGGGCTCATTAGACAGAGCAAAATAGGCGATGATCCCTGCGGCGAAGAATACGGGGAGCCACAGGAACCAGCGGTCGGACTCGACCGCGAGCGCGCGACCGACGGCGGCAAGGGCGAGTGACAGTAGCCCACCTCGGCTTCTGGCCGCGGCATCCCAGTTGCCCCACTCGCCTTCGCCCTGCCCCGGCATGGTCGATGCTCAACGGCGGAAGGCGCATTCCGCCCCGCCCTTACCCGCATCTGCCGCTCATGCTACATCACCGCCCCATCCGCCCCATAGCCTTCGATTGGAGCCGGCCCATGAGCGAAAAAGTCATCACGCGCTTTGCCCCTTCGCCCACTGGCTATCTGCATATCGGCGGGGCACGGACCGCCTTGTTCAATTGGCTCTATGCCAAGCACACCGACGGGAAGATGCTGCTGCGCATCGAGGACACCGACCAGGCGCGCTCGACCGAAGGCGCGATCCTCGCCATTCTCGACGGCTTGCGTTGGCTCGAGCTCGATTGGGACGGCGAGCCCATCTACCAGCTCGCGCGCGCCGAGCGTCACCGCGAGATCGCTGAGCAGCTCCTCGCGGAGGGTAAAGCCTATCGCTGCTATGCGAGCGCTGAAGAGCTGCAAGCCATGCGCGAGAAAGCCCGCGCCGAAGGCCGCGCTCCCGGCTATGACGGCACTTGGCGTCATCGTGATCCATCCGAGGCTCCGCCGGGTATCGAGCCTGCCATTCGCTTCAAGGCGCCGCGTAAGGGCGAGACAATCATCGAGGATCGCGTGCAGGGCCGGGTCGTCTTTGCCAACAAAGATCTAGACGATCTCGTGATCCTGCGGAGCGACGGCTCGCCAACCTATAATCTTTCAGTCGTGGTCGATGACCACGACATGCGCATCACCCACGTCATTCGTGGCGACGATCATCTCACCAATGCGGCGCGCCAGACCCAGATCTACAAGGCGCTCGGCTGGGAGACTCGGGTGTTTGCCCATGTGCCGCTCATCCACGGTCCCGACGGCGCCAAGCTCTCAAAGCGCCATGGCGCGCTCGGCGTGGAAGCCTATCGCGCCATGGGCTATCTGCCGGCGGCGCTCCGTAACTATCTCGTGCGGCTCGGCTGGAGCCATGGCGATGCCGAGATCGTGTCCACCGAGGAAATGGTGCGGTGGTTCGATCTCGATGGAATCGGCCGCTCGGCGGCGCGGTTCGACTTCGCTAAGCTCGAGAACCTCAACGGCCATTATCTGCGCGCGACTCCGGACGCTGAAATCGTCGGACGACTGAAGGCGCTTCTTCCGGAGCTTCCCAACGGTGCAGCACTTGCCGAGCGCGTGGGCGAGAAAGGCTGGCGCAAACTGAAACGTGCTATGCCGGGCCTCAAGCAGCGTGCCAAGACGCTGGTGGAGCTGCTCGACAGTGCCGACTATCTCTTTGCCAAGCGGCCCCTCGAGCTGGATGACCAAGCCAATAAGCTTGTTGACGCCGCCGGTCGAGAGACGCTTTCCACTCTCCTCCCTCGCCTTGAAGCTCTCCCCTCCTGGAAGCCCGAGGCGCTCGAGGCCGAAGTTCGCGCCTTCGCTGGAGAGACCGGGCGGAAGCTCGGCAAGGTTGCACAACCACTCCGGGCAGCCCTCACGGGCAAATCAACGTCGCCCGGCATTTTTGATGTGCTCGAGATGCTCGGTCGCGAGGAGTCCCTTGCCCGAATTCGCGATCGGGTGCAGTGAAGGACGTTGCTTAACTTTTGAGCAAGACCGCATGTTGCACTGCGAGAAAAACAGGACGAATATGTGCGGCAGTGCAATACGAGTTCGTTAGCGCCGCAACGGTTGGTCTAACCCAGCGTTCGGTAGCGACCAGCTTCCCAAGATCGCAGAGGAGCTTTTAGATGAGCGTCGCAGAAAACCTCCGCGCGTCGGACGCCGCCGAGGCATCTATCTTGATCGACGGCGCGACTTACGAGTTGCCCGTCCGCAAGGGCACGATGGGCCCCCCCGTCATCGACATCAACACGTTCTATCAGGACACCGGCTGCTTTACCTACGACCCGGGCTTCACCTCGACCGCGAGCTGCGAGTCGAAGATCACGTTTATCGACGGCGACAAGGGCATCCTGCTCTATCGCGGATACCCGATCGACCAGCTTGCCGAGCACGGCAACTTCATCGAGACCTGCTACTTGCTGCTTTACGGCGAACTTCCCAGCCGTGAGCAGTATCGCGCGTTCGACGACCGCATCGTGAAGCACACGATGGTGCACGAGCAGATGACGCGGTTCTACACCGGGTTCCGCCGCGACGCGCATCCCATGGCCGTCATGGTCGGCGTGGTAGGTGCGCTATCGGCCTTCTATCACGACTCGATCGACATCAAGGATCCCGAGCAGCGCGAGATGGCATCCATCCGCATGATCGCCAAGATGCCGACGATCGCCGCCATGGCCTACAAATACTCGATCGGCCAGCCCTTCATCTATCCGCGCAACGAGCTTAGCTACGCGGCGAACTTTTTGCATATGTGCTTCGCCGTTCCTTGCGAGGAATACAAGGTCGACCCGATCCTCGCGCGTGCCATGGACCGCATCTTCATCCTACACGCTGACCATGAGCAGAACGCTTCGACCTCGACCGTACGACTTGCCGGCTCCTCAGGTGCAAATCCCTTTGCCTGTATCTCTGCGGGTATCGCGTGCTTGTGGGGCCCCGCTCACGGGGGCGCCAACGAGGCTGCGCTTCAGATGTTACAGGAGATCGGCACGGTCGATCGCATTCCGGAATATATCAAGCGGGCAAAGGACAAGAGTGATCCGTTCCGGCTCATGGGCTTCGGTCACCGCGTCTATAAGAACTATGATCCGCGGGCGAAGATCATGCAGAAGACATGTCATGAGGTGCTGGACGCTGTCGGTCACGGCGACGACCCGATCCTCAAGGTCGCGCTCGAGCTCGAGCGCATCGCGCTGTCGGACGATTACTTCATCCAGAAGAAGCTCTACCCTAACATCGACTTCTATTCGGGCATCACGCTCAAGGCGCTGGGCTTCCCCACCGACATGTTCACCGTGCTGTTCGCAATCGCGCGGACGGTCGGCTGGATCGCGCAGTGGAAGGAGATGATCGAGGATCCCTCGCAGCGTATTGGCAGACCTCGCCAGCTTTATACTGGCGCGGTGGAACGTCCCTATGTGCCGGCCGAGGAGCGCGCCTAGGAGCCGCCCGGCCCAGCTATGCCAACAAGAAAGAGGCCGTGCTGATTTGCGGCGTCGATGGTCGTCGCCTGTTCGGCCATCAGCACCTGTCCTGCTGCCACGGCAATCCCGGCAAGACCCGCGGCGGCCGCTTTCAGAACGGTGTCTGCACCGATAGTAGGCAGATCGACGCGCTGCTCCTGTCCCGGCTTGGGTGCTTTGGCAAGGACGCCGGCGCGGGTATGGCGTCCCGTCCTGCCGGATTTGCGAAGCTCGGCGCACCGGACGAGCATTGCGTCGGTTCCTTCGGCGGCTTCGACAGCAATCACGTGGCCTCTGACCACGACGGCGGCTTGTCCGACATCGAGGCGGCCGAGTGCGCCGACCACTTTGAAAGCCATATCGATGTCGGCCTGATCCTCCGCCGACGGCGACACTTTGCCGAGCGTGCCGTGTCCGGCCAGAAGATTGGGCGCCACATCGCCTGCCCCGTGCACCCGATACCCCTTCTGTTCGAAGAAACGGACAATTCTCGACAGCACGTGATCGTCACCGCCTTTGCCGAGGCTAAGAAGAAAGGGCAAGGTCTTAAGGGCGCCGAGATCGAATTTGACATTGGCGAGATCCGGCCGGTTCACGCCACCGATTATGACAAGATCGCCGCAGCCATTCTTTTCGAGGGCCGCGAACATCTTGCCGATCTCACCCCATTTGATCCAGGTGTGCGGAAATCGCTCGATCTCCTGCCGCGCCTCGCCACGAATGGCGACAATGTGCAGAGGAAGTCCCCGCGCCGATGCCGCCTCTGCCAACACGCAAGGAAGCGGACCTCGTCCGGCGATAATCCCAAGCGGGCCTGTTATCTTGCTCGCTTCAGGTTCGGTCCGACTCCCACTTTCATCGGGCAGGCGGTGCGGCATTGTTCGGTACGCAGAATTGGCGGTCCGATTGCGTTTTGATGAACTCGATGACCTGCTTGGTAAGCGGGTTTGTCGAGAACATGCTTTCCACGTCCTCCAGCCGCTCCTTCAGCGTTCCTTCGGTCGAAAATAGCATGCGATAGGCCTGGCGAAGCTCATGGATCTGATCGCGCGGGAAACCCTTGCGCTTGAGCCCGACAATGTTGAGCCCGCAAAGATTGGCGCGATTGCCGATGGCCATCCCAAATGGAATGACGTCGGCGGTGATCCCCGACATTCCGCCGATAAATGCGTAGGCGCCGATGCGCACGAATTGGTGTACGGCGGAGAGCCCGCCGATAATGGCGCCATCGCCAATCGTGACGTGACCGCCCAAGGTGGCTCCGTTCACCAGCGTCACGCTGTTGCCGACTTCGCAATCGTGAGCGACATGCGCGCCGATCATCAAGAGGCAGTTGGATCCGACCTTGGTCGACATATGGCCGCCTTCGGTACCCGGATTGACGGTGGCGTGTTCCCTAATGATCGTTTTGGCACCGATAGTTAGCGTGCTTGGCTCACCGTGAAACTTCACGTCCTGTGGCGCCTGGCCGATCGATGCGAAAGGGAACACCTTACATTCCGGACCGAGTGTCGTGCGGCCGGTAATGACAGCATGGGAATGGACCACAACACCGTCGCCGAGTTCGACATCGGGTCCGATCACGCAAAAGGGGCCGATCTCTACGTTCGTCCCAAGTTTCGCGCTTGGATCGACCACGGCGGTCGCATGGATGTTGGCCATGCTCGCCCTGGCTAAGTCTCAACGATGACTGCGCTGACTTCGGCCTCCGCGACTAGAGTGCCGTCGACATGCGCCTGGGCCCTGAAGCGCCAGACGCGTCCGCGATTGCGCATCTTCTGGACGTGATAATGAACGGTGTCGCCCGGAACGACCGGGCGACGGAAGCGTGCCTTGTCGATAGCCATGAAATAGACGAGCGGCGGCTGCTTGAACTCTTCGATGTGGCGCATGCAAAGCGCGCCGGCGGTCTGCGCCATGCCTTCGATGAGCAGCACGCCCGGCATGACAGGATTGCCGGGGAAATGTCCTTGAAAGTACGGCTCGTTCGCGGTCACGTTCTTGATGCCGGTGGCCGAGCGGTCCCCGTCCATGTCGATGATGCGATCGACAAGGAGGAATGGGTAGCGATGCGGCAGAAGCTTGAGGATGTCCGCGACCTCAGCCCTTCCGAGCTTCGCTTTCACTCCGCTTTCGTTCATAAACCCCGGCTCCTGAGGCCTTGAGCTAGCGACAGGTTACTTGCCCGACCCGCTCGAGCCATCGTCCTGGTCAAGCTTCAAATCCTTACTCTCGGCGAGCTTGCGCAACAGCGTAAGCTCTCTGAACCATAGCCGCACCGGCTTGGCCGGGGTGCCACCCCAGCGCACACCAGGCGGTACATCGGCCCGCACATTACTGCTTGCCGCAATCTGAGCGCCAGCACCGATCTTGACATGGCCCACGACGCCTACTTGGCCACCAAGGGCTACGAAATCCCCGAGTTCCGCGCTCCCGGAGATACCGGTTTGGGCCACGATGATGCAATGCCTTCCGATCACCACGTTGTGCCCGATTTGCACGAGATTATCAATTTTCGTGCCCTCCCCTATCACGGTGTCCCGTAAGGCACCCCGGTCAATGGCGGTGTTGGCGCCGATCTCGACGCCGTCCTGAATGATGACCCGGCCGATCTGAGGCACCTTGGCGTGCCCTGTCTTTCCCATGGCGAAGCCAAACCCGTCCTGGCCGACGGCCACTCCGGCATGGAGCGTGACATTGTTGCCGATGAGGGCGTGGGTCACCGAGGCATTTGGGCCGATATAGCAGCCACGCCCCACATGGACCCGGTAGCCAATCACCGTGCCTGCCGCAATGATTGTACCAGCTCCGATTCGCGCTTCTGGCCCGATGACCGCGCCAGGCTCCACGATCACTCCGGCTTCAAGCGCTGCGCTTGGGTGGACCGATGACCGGTCGAAGCCGCCGCCCTCGACGGCGGCTTTTGGATTGAGCGCGTCGGGATAGAACAGCGCGAGCGCCCGCGCAAAGGCGCGATAAGGCTCAGGCGTGACGAGGCAGATGGTGTCTGTTGGGCCTTGGCCTGCAAATTTCGGAGCGACAAGACAGGCGCTCGCCCCAGTCGTGGCAAACACCGGCAAATATTTCGGATTGTCGAGAAAGGACAGATCGCCATGCCCCGCGCTGTCGAGCGGCCTCACGTCCTTGATCGAAACGTCAAGATCCGCCCCATTTGCCGCCTTGGCATTGGCAGCCTCGGCGACAGTGCCCAAACGGAAAGGGCCGGCTCGCTCGAAAAAACCAGGATGTTCCATAAGAATATCAGCGGCCGGCGCCGCGGCATCATCCATGACGCCAAGCCATAAACGGAAATCGCTTCCTTTAGAAGTTGGTAGAAGCGCCGAAACGGAAAATCTCGGTCTTGTCGAAATCCGCCTTAAGCAAGGCCTGAGCGATGTCGGCGCGGAGCGGTCCAAGCGGCGACTGCCAGATGATGCTGAAACCGCTCGACAGGCGAACCTGTGAGCTGTCGAATATGAAGCTTCCTTCTCTGGCTACGGCATTCAGCGCAAAGTCGCTGGGATCGAACAGAGAGCCCGCGTCGACGAATACGGCGCCCTGCATGCCAAGATTGTCGGGAATGAACGGGAACGGGAAACGTAGCTCGGCGGTGGTCGCCCAGTAGACCTTGCCGCCGAGGGCATCCTTCGAGCAGGGATGGACGCGCTCGCCGGTGACCGGGTCTTCGCACGCATCGCGCGGGCCAATACCCGCCCGCTTGAAGCCACGGATCGTCTCGCCGCCCTTGAAGAAGAGGTCGGTCATGCGTACGTCATCGCCGCCCCATCCCTCGATATTGCCGCCCTGCACGCGCCCGACCAAAGTGAGTTTGTTGGTGATGGGGTAGTATCCGCGCGCATCCGCCACCGACCTAATGTAGTTCACGTCACCACCGACGCCGGCAAGGTCCTGGGAGAAGGAAGCAAAAATGCCGCTGGTCGGCGATTGCGGAAGGTTGCGGGTGTCGTAGGCGACCGTGTAGCCGACGCTCGAAACGTTCGACGTGCCTGCCGACTCCTTGACGGCCAGCGAGGCGTTGCTACTCACGTTGAAAATATCTTCCTTTTCGAATTTATAACGCAAGCCGAGCTGGGTGTTATCCGCAATGGGGAAGCCCAGCCGAATGTCGCCGCCGGCATCGCGTTGACTGAACGAGGCCACGTCCTGGAAGTCCACTTCCTTGTAGAACACGTCGAAGCCGGCAGCGAGGTTGCGATCAAGGAAATGAGGCTCGGTAAAACTGAAATCGACCTGGGCGCGCTCAAGGCTTCCGGAGAAGCCGAGCCTGACATATTGGCCTTTGCCCATCAGGTTGCGCTCGGTGATGCTGATGTCGCCGATCACGCCTTCGCTCGTGGAGTAGCCGGCGCCGAAGGACAGTTCGCCGGTCGGCTGCTCTTCTACTTTGACCACGATGATCACGCGGTCGGGCGCGCTGCCGGGCTGGGTGTCAATGTCGACAGTCTTGAAGAAGCCAAGAGCGCGTAAGCGTTTGCGCGCAGCCTCGACCAGCAGGCGGTTGAACGCGTCGCCTTCGGAAAGCCGGAACTCGCGCCTGATCACGTTGTCCTCAGTGCGGAAGTTGCCGACGATGTTGATGCGTTCGATGTAAATCCGCGGGCCTTCATCGATGGTGTAGACGATGCCCATAGTATGGGTCGCCTCGTCGCGCTCGAAGCGTGGCCTTACCTGGCCGAAAGCGTACCCCTGCTGAGACACCTCGATGGTCAGCGCTTCGATGGTTTTTTCCACCTTCTCGGCATTGTACACGCGACCAGTCCTGGTGAGGATCACATGCCTTAGAGCGTCGACATTGACCGAAGGCAGAGCGCTTTCGACATCGATGGGGCCGAAGCGATAGCGTTCACCCTCCTCGATGGTGAAGGTAATGAAGAAGCCCCTTCCGTCGCGGTCGAGATCGGCGGTCGCCGACACGATACGGACATCGGCATAACCGTTCTTCATGTAGAACTGCCGGAGCAATTCGCGATCCAGATTGAGCCGGTCCGGATCGTAGACATTAGTGCCCTTGAGAAAGCTCAACAGATTGGTCTGCGTAGTCGAGATTACGTAACGGAGCTGCGAATCGCTGAAGGCAGAATTGCCGATGAAGTTGATGGCACGGACCTTGGTGCTTGGTCCCTCGCTGATCTCGAAGACAACGTCGATGCGGTTGTTATCGAGGTTGATAATCTTGGGATCAACCTGGGCAGCGTATAGGCCTTGCCGCCGATAGACGTCGAGGATTCGCTGCACGTCGGCCTGAACGCGGGCGCGCGTATAGACTGCCCTCGCCTTAAGCTGGACCTCGGCTGCAAGCGTATCGTCCTCGACTTCGCGATTCCCCTCGAAGGCGACCCGGCTGACTATCGGACTCTCCATCAGGACGATGACGATGGTCGACCCTTCGCGCCTGATGCGCACGTCCTGAAAAAGGCCGGTGGCAAAGAGCGCCTTCAGCGATTCGTCGACTTTGGCGGGATCGTAAGCATCGCCGGTCGAGAAGGTGAGATAGGAGCGGACCGTCTCGGGCTCCACTCGCTTATTACCCTCGACACGTATGTCCTGAATGACGCCCTGGGCATAGGCCGAGGATTCCCCAAAGCACTCGCCAAGGCCCAGCGAGAGCGGGATGCTACACAACACAACGAGGGCCGCGAGCAGCCCTCTAGCCAACGTCCACCGCACCATTACTGGTGTCTTCCCCTCAAAGCCGATCCCCGCCGCCGCTCAGGCTTCCGCCTTGAAACTGGCCATTGTTTTGTGGCCGATTTTTGGTTCTGGCCCCCTAGCACTGGCGGGGGCCGATGGGCCCCCGCCGAACGCTACGCTCCGTGTGCCAATCTTACAAAAATTTCAAATGAATCAAGTCATTCCAGGTTGCAAAAATCATCAACATCAACACGAAAGCGAGCCCAATCCGGAAACCAATTTCCTGGGTGTTCTCGCTTAGAGGGCGACCCCTGATTGCTTCGATGCTGTAGAACAGAAGATGACCGCCATCGAGCATAGGTATCGGGAACAAATTCAGGAGCCCAATACTCACCGAGATAATCGCGGCGAGGTTGAGAAGGGCAACAAAGCCCGCGCTTGCGACCTGGCCCGAAACCTGCGCGATGCGAATCGGTCCTCCGAGCTGATCCGCCGATTCACGGCCGGTGACGACATCATAGAGATAACCAAGCGAGCGGGAGACCACGAAGTAGCATTCCTTCACGGCCATGACGAAGGCAGTTGCCGGGTCATGACGCTTCAGCGTCCAATCGTCAGCCGAGGCGCTCCGCTGAATCCCCAGCAGCCCCATCCGCATCTCGTTGCCGAAACGGTCAGTGATGGTCTTGAGCTCCGGCGTCGCCGTGATGTCCACGAATTTGCCACCCCGCTCGACTGTGAAGTGAAGCGATTGGTTGGGGCTCACGCCGACGATCCGCTGCATCTCGCCGAAGCTTTCAATGGCTTGCCCGTCGATGCTCACGACCTTGTCGCCGACCATGAACCCGGCGCGTTCGGCGGCACTCCCGGGATTTACGACATCGACTTTGGCCGCCGTGACCCGCTCGCCGAACAGGGAAAAGATCGCTGTGAAGATGGCGATCGCGAGCACGAAATTGGCGATCGGGCCAGCCGCCACCACCGCGGCGCGGGCCGCCAATGGCTTCTCCTGGAAGCTTTGCTTCCGCTCCTCAGGAGTCAGTTTTTCAAGTGTCTTCCGTCCGCCTGCGCTGGCGGCATTCTCGTCGTCGATAAATTTGACGTAGCCGCCAAGCGGGATCCAGCTCAGCTTCCATCGGGTGCCATGCTTGTCGGTGAAGCCGAAGATCTCAGGCCCAAAGCCAATGGAAAACGCCTTGACGCCCACACCACACCAGCGGGCTACGAGGAAATGGCCGAACTCGTGGAAGAAGACGACGACAGTCAAAACAAACAGAAATCCCACAATCGTATCAAGCACCATGGCTTCAGAACCTTTGAATCGAAAGAGCTTTTCCAGGTTGCGCTTGTGTCACTAGATAAGACTTCTTGGCGACTGATCCAGCCCCTAACTAAATCGTGAGAGAAGGGAGCGAGCGCAACCCCTCGCCTCATCGTCAATTGCGAGGACATCCTCGACACTAAGACGGGGCAAGCTGGCAAGAGAGGCGCTCGAGGTCAGCGTCTCTTCCACCACGCTGGCGATCGCAAGGAAGCCAATCCGCTTTGCGAGAAATGCCTCAACCGCGATCTCGTTTGCGGCATTTAACACCGTGGCGGCGCTTCCTCCCGCTACAAGCACCTCGCGAGCAAGTCGAAGTGCTGGGAAACGCCTCGCATCCGGCGTCTCGAAACTGAGCGTTCCCAATGCTGCGAGATCGAGGCGCTTGGTTGGCGCGTGCATGCGCTCTGGCCATGCGAGGCTATAGGCGATTGGCGTGCGCATGTCGGGGCAGCTCAACTGGGCAAGCACCGAGCCGTCACTCAGGTGAACCAAGCAATGCACGATCGACTGAGGATGAATAAGGACATCGAGCTTGTCGGGTGCGAGCGCGAAAAGATGATGAGCTTCAAGAAGCTCCAAGCCCTTATTCATAAGCGTGGCAGAATCGATCGTTACTTTTGGCCCCATCGACCAATTCGGGTGATTGAGGGCTTGTTCAGGCTGCACGGTTTTCATCTGCTCAAGAGTCCATGAGCGGAACGGGCCCCCGGAAGCCGTAAGACAAACGCGCTCGATGCGATCCTTTGAAGTGCCGACCATCGCCTGGAAAGCGGCTGAATGCTCCGAATCGACAGGAAGCAGCGTGGTCCCGGCGCGAGCGACCTCTCCCATGAAGATATCGCCCGCCGACACGAGGCACTCCTTGTTGGCGAGTGCCGTCGCGGTCCCCTGTCGAACGGCCTCGAGCGTAGGCTTGAGCCCGGCTGCGCCGACGATTGCCGCCATCACCCAGTCGGCGGGTCTGCTCGCTGCTTCAAGCAGTGCCTCGTCCCCCGCCGCCACTTCGATGCCGGTGCCGGCAAGTGCTGCACGAAGAGCTGCGTAGCAAGCCGGCTCGGCGATCACGGCAAGCTCGGCGCCATGGAGAACGGCGAGCTCGGCGAGACGGCTGACGTTCTGGCCACCGGTTAACGCCACAACGCGATAAGCTCCCGGATTGCGGCCGATCAGGTCGAGAGTGCTTTCGCCGATGGAACCTGTGGCACCGAGAACGGAAATACGGCGCGGCCGGATGGCGCGAGTCTCAATCTCGATGGCCATCGACGTCAGTGACGAAGCCATAATCCTGCCTCACCAAACGAGCAGCGCACGGCCGGGATTGGCTGGGTCGCGAAGCGCGATCAGGCTCGCGAGGACCGCAGCCGCAAGAAGGCCATCGACGCGGTCGAGCAATCCGCCATGTCCGGGGATGAGCTGGCTCATATCTTTAGCTCCGAAACGGCGCTTCACGGCGCTTTCGAACAGGTCTCCCGCCTGGCAGGCGAGTGCGAGCGCCACGCTGACAGCTGCAAGCCCAATTGGCCTCGTACCGCCCATCGCTAGCGCGAAGGCATAGCCGACGACTGCGGGTACCACGGCCCCGATGATAAACCCGCTCCAGGTCTTGCGGGGGGAAATGCGGGGAGCGAGCTTAGGACCGCCAATGAGGCGTCCTGCCGCATAGGACGCCGTGTCAGTCGTCCAGGCAACCGCAAAGAGGTAGAGCACGGCGATGGCGCCGAAAGCCTGATCGCTGCGGAGCCACACTAAGGCGCAAGCTGGCAGAGCGGCGTAAGCAAGCCCTGCCAGGGACCATCCAAGCGTGCTCGAGGAGAGGCCGACGAAACCAATCGCGGCGATCAAGGCGACAAGAGCAATCAGTGCAAGATCCGGCTGGCCGAGCACAACGCAAATGACCAGAGCAGCCACGCCCACAGCCTCGATGATGGCGATGCCATCGAAGCTCTTGCCTCTGACGAGGCGACCCCACTCCCAGGCTACGATCGTGCCTGATGCGATCACGAGGAGCGCGAAGGTCCAAGGGCTCGCGACTGCGGCACCAAGAGAGATAGCGGCAAGGATGAGCGCCGACGCCACGCGCAAAGCGACTTCTGGCTTCCGGCCTTCTGCTCCCTCGGGCTTTTTTTCGGGAAGCGCTCGGGTCCCTGTCACGCGGTCGATCTCGCCGAGGTTCCGCCAAAACGGCGACTGCGCCGCTGATATTCGGCGATTGCGGCTTCGAGTTGCTCGCGCGAGAAGTCAGGCCAATAGGTATCGATAAACACGAATTCGGCATAAGCGAGCTGCCAGAGAAGAAAGTTCGACAGACGCAGCTCGCCGCTCGTGCGGATGAGAAGGTCCGGGTCCGGGAGACCGGCGGTGTCGAGGTAGGCACCGAAGCACTCCGGCGTCACCTGTGCCGGTGCGAGTGTGCCGCTCGCGACATCCACGGCGATGCGCCGCGCAGCCCGAGCAATCTCGTCCCGAGCGCCGTAGTTAAAAGCGATGGTGAGATTGAGCGCGGTATTCTTCTTAGTGAGATCGACGGCATCGTCGATCAGTCTCAGAATCTCGGTGTCCAGTCCGGCGCGCGTGCCGATCACGCGGATTTTTACGCCGTTCTTATGCAAGTCGGCGAGATCGCGCCTGATGAAGCGACGCAGCAGGCCAAACAGATCGTTGATTTCCTGTTTCGGGCGCGTCCAGTTTTCCGATGAGAAGCTGAAGAGAGTGAGATGCGTGATGCCGAGCTCGATACAAGCCTCGACCGTGCGCCTGACAGTTTCTACGCCTTGGCGATGACCTTCGGCGCGTGGTAGTCCGCGTTCGGCGGCCCAGCGGCCATTGCCATCCATGATGATGGCGACGTGACAAGGGGCTGGTCTGTCGGCTCCCTGCCAGGCGAGCTTATCCATCGCAAGAGTCACGTTCGACCGCTCCAGTTTGGGTGACGACCCGCCTTGCCTCATCAGACCTGCATAATCTCGGCTTCCTTGCTGGCAAGGGCTTCGTCGATTTCTTTGATGATCCTATCGGTCAAATCCTGCACCTTGGTCGAAAGCGAATGGTGCTCGTCCTTTCCCATCTCGTGATCTTTCTCCGCCTTTTTTAGATGCTCCATACCGTCGCGACGTACATTACGCACGGCAACGCGAGCCTGTTCGGCGTATTTGTGCGCGACTTTGGCGATCTCGTGACGGCGCTCCTGGTTAAGCTCGGGAATCGGGATGCGCAACAGCGCGCCTTCCACGACAGGATTGAGCCCGAGGTCCGACTCTCTGATGGCGCGCTCCACGGCGCCTGCCTGGCCGCGGTCCCACACCTGCACAGTGATCAACCGCGCCTCGGGCACATTGATGGTAGCAAGCTGATTGAGCGGCATCGGGTTGCCGTAGGCCATCACGGTGATTGGGTCGAGCAGGCTTGCGCTGGCGCGGCCTGTGCGCAACCCGCTGAACTCCTGCTTCAGCACGCCCATAGCGCCACGCATCCGCCGCTCGATCTCCTTAAGGTCGAAGCTAGCCATGTCGCCCTTCCCCGCTCCCCCCGGTTTCCCACTCCGGAGAGCGGATCCGGCACGCTTCGCGCTTCCTAGGCTCCCGTCCCGCCATCTATCGTGGTCGAGGAGCCATTCCCTTGCAACACCGCAGCCAAGCCGCCTTGGCTCTTGATTGAAAACACAATTATCGGAATCCGATTGTCCCTCGCAAGCGCGATTGCAGCCCCGTCCATGACCCGCAAATCTCGCTTAAGGACGTCATCATAAGTGAGCCGGTCATAACGGCGAGCGTTTGGCACCTTTTTGGGGTCTGCATTGTAGACGCCATCGACTTGGGTTCCCTTGAGAAGGGCGTCGCAACCCATCTCCGCGGCTCTAAGCGCCGCTGCGGTGTCGGTTGTGAAGAAGGGATTACCGGTTCCACCGGCGAAAATGACGACCCTGCCCTTCTCGAGATGATCGAGAGCTTTGTCGCGGATGTAGGCCTCGCAGACCGTGGGCATGGGGATTGCCGATAGGACGCGGGCTGGCCGGCCTTCGCGCTCGATGGCGGTCTGGAGCGCAAGCGCGTTCATTACCGTGGCGAGCATGCCCATATAGTCGGCGCGGGCGCGATCCATGCCGACTTCCGGGGCCATCAGGCCGCGAAAGATGTTGCCGCCGCCGACCACGAGACAGATCTCGGCGCCAGCAGCCACGGCTGCGGCAACATCGCGGGCAATCGGCGCAAGCACGTCAAGATCGATGCCGTAACCCTTGCTGCCGGCGAGTGCCTCACCCGACATCTTGAGGAGCACCCGCCGATAGCGAAGCTTTGCAATCGCAGCAGGCTTTGCCATCAGCTCAACCTCCGGCGAAGTTGCGGGGCTTTCGAGCAGTATCGCGAATCCCTCTTGGCGCCCCGCGCGAGCTTATGACCCTGATGCCGCAGCAGCAACCTCCGCTGCGAAATCGCTGTCAGGCCGGTCGATGCCCTCGCCGAGGGCAAAGCGATAGAAACCGGTGATCTTGATCGGAGCGCCGGCCTCCTTTTCAGCGGCGGCGAGCGCCTTCTCGACGGTCAGGTTCGGATCGTGCACGAATGGCTGGGCTAGGAGAACGACCTCCTCGTAGAACTTCCGGAGGCGTCCCACGACCATCTTCTCGATAACATTTGCGGGCTTGCCCGACTCTTTCGCCTGCTCGGTCAATATTCCCCGCTCACGCTCAACCAGAGCCTTGTCGAGGCTACCGACATCGATGCTCTGCGGGTTGGCAAAAGCGATGTGCATGGCGAGCTGCCGGCCGAAGGCTTGCAGCTTTTCGGCCGCTCCGGCCGACTCGAGCGCGACGGTGACGCCGATCTTGCCGAGATTTGGAGTGATGGCGTTGTGAACGTAGCTTGCGACCACACCTTTCGCGGCTGAGAGATAGGCGGCACGGCGCAAGGTCATCTTCTCGCCAATCGAGCCGATCATTTCCTTGATCGTATCGGCCACGGTCGCTTTCCCGCTTCCGTATTTGGCCGCGGCAAGCTTATCGACATCGCCCTTGGCCGTGAGCGCAGCCGAGGCGATCTTCCGCACCATCTCCTGGAAGTTCTGATTTCGGGCGACGAAGTCGGTCTCGGAATTGACCTCGACGAGCGCAGCTTGTTTCGCTTCGGCGGCAAGGCCGATCAGCCCTTCCGCCGCGACGCGACCTGCCTTCTTGGCAGCCTTGGCGAGCCCTTTGGTACGCAGCCAATCGACCGCAGCTTCCACGTCGCCGCTCGTCTCATTCAGTGCCGTCTTGCAATCCATCATGCCCGCGCCGGTCTTCTCGCGCAGGTCCTTAACCATGGTTGCGGTAATCGTGCTCATATTTGCCTCTGTCCGTTGCGGCATCGCTGTGGTTTGCGATCCGCCTCGTTCTATTCCTCTTGCGCGTGCCCTTCGGCCTCTGGCGCCTTAGCTCGGCGACCCGGCTTCTTGCTGTCGGGCCTGGATTTGCCGTTGCCTGAACCGCTTCGCGCCGCTTTCTTCTTGGGCCTGCGGTCGGCTGAGGGCTCCTCTGAGCCTTCCTCGCTTCCAAGCTCCGGCTCGGCGACCAGATCGTCGGCGGCGCCGAGGTCAACACCGATGGCGCCCTGTGCGCGCTCGATGCCGTCAAGGGCGGCGCGAGAGATGAGATCGCAGTAAAGCGTGATGGCGCGGCCGGCATCGTCATTCCCGGGGATGGGATGACTGATGCCCTCCGGATCGCTGTTCGAGTCGACCACCGCCACCACCGGCATATGCAATTTGCGCGCCTCAGCAATGGCAATCGACTCCTTGTTCGTGTCGATCACGAACATCAGGTCGGGCAGCGCCCCCATATCCTTGATGCCGCCAAGCGCACGCTCGAGCTTGTCCTTCTCGCGGGTGAGCTGGAGCAGCTCCTTCTTAGTGAGACCGTGGGTCTCGCCCTGAAGCATCTCCTCGAGCGACTTGAGGCGCTTGATCGAGTTCGAGATGGTGCGCCAATTAGTCAGCGTGCCGCCGAGCCAGCGATGATTGACGTAATATTGCGCGCAGGACTTCGCGGCATCGGCCACAGCCTCTGACGCTTGGCGCTTGGTGCCCACGAACAGCACGCGGCCACCTTTCGAAACCACATCGGAAACCGCGACCAGCGCCTGATGCAGGAGCGGTACGGTTTGCGTGAGGTCGATGATGTGGATGTTATTGCGGGACCCATAGATGAACGGTGCCATCTTTGGGTTCCAACGATGGGTCTGATGACCAAAATGCACGCCAGCCTCGAGTAGCTGGCGCATGGTTACATTAGGCAGTGCCATTGGACTGCTTCACTCCTTTTTCCGGTTCTGCCGCCGCGGGACGAGAGACCGGGCCTAGCCCAAGTCACCGGAGCGAAAGCAAAGGCTAGAGGCCTGAGCGACGCTGGTCCCACGTGTGAGATGGTGCGGTTTATAGGGATGGCCCAGCTGATTGGCAAGGCCCGCGCCCGTCAAAGTTGCACCGATCGCCTAAAGCGCGCTGATCGCGGCCACGCCTTCGACGAGCTTAAGCGTGCTTCGCTGCTTCGGCGTGGCGTCGATCCCTTGCGGGAGCACGAATTCGACCTCCCGCTTGATCTCCTCGATGCGGAGAACCAGGCGGAATTGCCCCTCTCCTCCCCGGCTCCCGACCTGTTGGGCAAGCGGCGCCAGCGCCCTTGTGCCGTCGAGATAAATCTTCATGCCGGCGTGGCAGGCCTCGGCAGCCTTGTCGAGCGAAGCAAGCTTCTGCACGCGCACCTTGACGCTTTCACCGTCGGCCTCAGCCTCGACCTCGAGTAGCACAGCCGTACCTGGCTCCAGCAACGCGCGCGAGGCGGCAAGCGCCTCCGAAAACACAACAGCCTCGAATTGGCCGGTCGGATCCGAGAAGGCGACGAAGGCATAGGCATTCCCGTTCTTGCCTTTGCGCTCCCGCGAATAGAGCACCGTGCCGGCGAGCGTGCCTACTACGCGGCGCATCCGGGCTTTTGTTGCAAACTCGATCCACGGCTCGGCGCCAAGGGCTTCCAGCGCGTCCTTATAGTCGTCGAGCGGATGGCCAGTGAGGAAGAAACCGACCGCCTCGAACTCTTTGCTGAGCCGGTCCGTCGGAATCCAGGGTTTAGCGGGACGAAGCTCGATGGCCGCAGGAGCATGATGAGCCCCGCTGAAGAGGTCGTTCTGACCCTCGGCGATCGTCTCCATCGTGCGGTTGCCGGCTGCAATCATGCGGTCGACATTGGCGAAGGCGGTGGCACGGTCGACCCCGAGCTCGTCGAGGGCACCAGCCGCGGCGAGTGTCTCGAGGGCGCGCTTGTTGACGAAGCGCGGATTGATGCGTCGTGCGAAATCCGAGACATCGCGGAATGGCCCCTTGGTCTTGCGCTCCTCGCAAATATGCTCGACCGCATGGCGGCCGACATTCTTCAGCGCGGCAAGCGAATAGCGGATGGCGTCGGCGCTCGGCATGAAGCCGACTTCGGAGTGGTTCACTGAGGGCGGGTCGACGCGAAGCCCGAGACGCCGCGCTTCTTGGGCGAAGCTGTTGAGCTTGTCGGCATTCCCGATATCGAGCGTCATTGACGCGGCGATAAACTCCGTCGGATAGTTCGCTTTGAGGTAGGCCGTCTGGTACGCGATCAGCGCGTAAGCCGCGGCGTGCGATTTGTTGAAGCCGTAGCCAGCAAACTTGGCCACCAGCTCGAAGATATACTCGGCACGGGCCCGATCGACGCCGTTCCCGACCGCGCCCTCGACGAAGCGCGTTTTCTGCGCCGCCATTTCCTTCTTGATCTTCTTGCCCATGGCACGGCGGAGCAGATCAGCCTCACCGAGCGAAAAGCCGGAGAGGACCTGCGCGATCTGCATCACCTGCTCCTGGTAGATGATGACGCCGTAAGTCTCTTTCAGGATCGGCTCGATCATGGGATGGAGAGACTCGATTCTCTCGCGCCCATGCTTCCGGTTCACGTAGGAATCGATGTTGTCCATTGGTCCCGGGCGATAGAGCGCGACGATAGCGATGATGTCCTCGAAGCGATCAGGCTTTAGCTTGCGCAGCGCATCGCGCATGCCCTGACCTTCGAGCTGGAACACGCCAACCGTGTCGCCGCGTTGGAGCAGCGCATAGGCTGCCGGATCGTCGAGGTGAAGCTTGGCCGGGTCAAGCTCGATCCCGCGGCGCGCAATCAGTTCTCGCGCCGTCTCGATGACCGTCAGCGTCTTCAAGCCGAGGAAGTCGAACTTCACGAGGCCTGCGGCCTCGGCCCACTTCATGCTGAATTGCGTTGCGGGCAGTTGTGCGCGCGCATCGCGATAGAGCGGCACGAGCTCGATCAACGGCCGGTCGGCGATGACCACGCCGGCGGCATGGGTCGAGGCGTGGCGATAGAGTCCTTCAAGCCTTTGACCGATATCAAGCAATTTGGCCACGATCGGCTCGGCGTCTCGCGCTTCCTGGAGCCGTGGCTCGGCAGCGATGGCTTGAGGAAGCGTGATCGGGTTGGCAGGGTTCAGCGGCACGAGCTTGCACAGGCGGTCGACCTGCCCGTAGGGCATCTGCAAGACGCGGCCCACATCGCGCAGGACGGCGCGTGCCTGAAGCTTGCCGAAGGTGATGATGTGCGCCACGCGCTCGGCGCCGTAGCGCTCGCGCACATAGGCGATCACCTCGTCGCGTCGGTCCTGGCAAAAGTCGATGTCGAAATCCGGCATCGATACGCGCTCGGGATTGAGGAAGCGCTCGAACAGGAGCCCAAAGCGGATCGGATCGAGGTCGGTAATGGTGAGCGTGTAGGCGACAAGCGAGCCAGCGCCTGAACCGCGGCCTGGCCCAACGGGGATTCCTTGCGCCTTGGTCCATTTGATGAAATCGGCGACGATCAGGAAATAGCCCTGATAGTTCATGCCGGTGATGACATCCAGCTCGAAGGCGAGCCGCTCGGCATACGCACCAACGTCGTACCCCGGCGTCAATCCGTGCTGGGCGATCCGCTCCTTGAGGCCAGCCTCGGATTGGCGTCTCAGCTCGGCGGCCTCGGTTTCCGCGAGCGCGGTGGTTGCGGCGCCTCCCGTCAAGAAGGGCGGAAGGATGGGCATGCGCTCTTCGGGGCGGAAAGCGCAGCGCCGCGCGACCTCAATCGTGTTGTCGAGCGCCTCGGGCAGATCAGCGAACAGCCTCCGCATCTCTGCCGCAGTCTTGAAGTAATGCTCGGGGCTCAGGCGGCGCCGGTCATCGACCGCGACATAGCTTCCTTCTGCGATGCAGAGCAGCGCGTCATGCGCCTCGAAGTCCTCCTGAGTCGCGAAGTACGGCTCGTTGGTGGCGACGATCGGGACGTCGAGGTCGTAGGCAAGATTGAGGAGCTGTGACTCGACCGCTCTTTCCTGCGGCAGGTTGTGGCGTTGCAGCTCGACATACAGCCGATCGCCGAACAGCGCCTTCAAAGTCTCGAGCCGCGAGCGCCCTAACTCTGGATTGCCCTCACCTAGCGGCAGGTCGATGACGCCCTCGGGTCCACCGGTGAGCGCGATCAGACCCTCGGCGCGAGCTGCTAGCTCGGCGATCGACGTGACCACTTCACCGGTCTCCGCTGCCGCGAAATATGCGTCGCTAGAGAGACGCATGAGATTGGCGTAGCCATTCGCGTCCTTGGCGAGCAGCGCAATGCGACCTTCAATGCTTGGACCGCGTTGCTCCGCGCCCAGCGTGGTCTGACTCTCTGTTGCAAAGGTTAAAGACAGCGTCACGCCGATGATCGGCTGGACTCCGACCTCTGCCATCGCTTCGGAGAACTCAAGAGCGCCGAACAGATTGTTCGAATCGGTAAGAGCAAGCGCCGGCGTCTCGTCGGCTCTGGCGAGCACTGCGAGCTTCTGAATGGTGAGAGCACCTTCGAGTAAGGAGTAGGCTGAGTGCACCCGGAGGTGCACAATGGGCTCAATCCGATCTACCATTTTCCAATCGATTCAAGGGTTCCAACCAGCGCTTACGGTCAGGGGATTCGCCGTTTCGCTATGAAAAAAAGACTGAGATATCCAAGCTTTTCACGGAGTATGTTCGTATTTTGTTCCAAGGGCAAGGGCAAGGGCTCCGTGCGCACTACCCTTCGGCCACCTTCGCCACCACGACTTCCTCTTCGAGGAGAATGCCATCCATCAGCCTAAGGGTGCGGTCCATGCGGGCGGCAAGATCGAGATTGTGAGTCGCCACTACCGCGGCAACCCCCGACTGGCGCACGAGCTTGAGAAGCTGTTCGAAAACGCGCTCTGCGGTATGTGGGTCGAGATTGCCGGTCGGCTCATCGGCTAGAAGGACCTTGGGATCATTGGCGACCGCGCGGGCAATCGCCACGCGCTGCTGCTCACCGCCTGAGAGCTGTGCAGGCCTGTGATCCCAACGCTCCTCGAGCCCAAGCGACTTCAACAGCTCCTTGCCCCGCGTTTCTGCCTCCTCGCCGCTCGAGCCGAGAATGAGCTGAGGGAGGACCACATTCTCTAGCCCCGAGAACTCCGGAAGCAGATGGTGAAACTGATAGACGAAACCGACCTCCATGCGGCGCATGCGAGTCTGCTCTTTGTCCGGCAGGCTGCCGCAATCAATGCCATTGATCACGACCGAGCCCTGGTCGGGTCGCTCGAGCAGCCCAGCGATATGCAGCAGAGTGGATTTGCCGGCTCCCGAGGGACCCAGTAGCGCAACAGTCTCTCCCGGATAGAAGGAGGCGGAGGTTCCTTTCAGGACCTCGATGCGGCGGTTGCCTTGCGTGTAGGAACGCTCGAGTCGCTCAAGGCGAAGCACCGGCGATGATCTCGGGCTATCCACGGCCGGGCCTACTCGTAACGCAACGCTTCGACCGGATCAAGGCGAGAGGCACGCCACGACGGATAGAGCGTGGCGAGTATCGAGAGAGCAAGCGCCATCACTACCACCGATACCGTCTCGCCCGTGTCCATCTCGGCCGGCAATTGCGATAAGTAATAGAGCTCGGGCGCGAATAGGTCAGTGTCGGTGATCCAGCCGATGAGCTCGCGCAACCGCTCGATGTTGAGGCAGACAAGCACGCCGAACAGAAAACCCGCGAGCGTGCCGACGATGCCGATGCTCGCGCCGGTAATGAAGAAGATGCGCATCACCGCGCCTCGCGTCGCGCCCATGGTGCGCAAAATGGCGATGTCGTGGCCCTTGTCCTTCACCAACATGATGAGGCCCGACACGATATTGAGCGCAGCGACCAGGACTATCAAGGCGAGGATTAGGAACATGACATTGCGCTCGACTTGGAGCGCGGTGAAGAACGTCGCGTTCCGCTGCCGCCAATCGCTGATATAGATGCTCGGTCCTCCGGCGGTGACGATCTGCGGTGTGAGCGCGCCGACCTCATCGGGTGAATCGAGCACCACTTCTAGCACCGTGACGCTGTCCGGCTGATTGAAGTAAAGCTGCGCCTCGTTAAGCGGCATGAACAGGATGCTTGAATCATATTCCGACATGCCGATCTCGAAGATCGCCGCCACTGGGTAGCGCTTGACCCGCGGCGCTGTGCCGAGAGCCGTCGAGGCGCCGCGCGGCGTGAGCAGGGACACTTGATCCCCGACTTTCACATTGAGCTCGTTGGCGAGGCGGCTTCCGAGTGCGAGGCCGGGCTTCTGATCGAATCCGTCGAGGGTGCCGAAGCGAATATTGCCTGAGACCGCCTTGAGCTCCTTGAGGTCGGCCTCTCTTAGGCCGCGCACCAAGGCGCCGCTCGAACTCTGTGGGGTCGAGATCATCACCTGCCCTTCGACCAGAGGAAGCGCGTATTTCACGCCAGGCACTTTGCGGACACGGTTCGCCACTTGGTCGAAATCAGAGAAGTCCGAGAGGCTGTGCACCACGACATGGCCGTTAAGCCCGAGCATCTTGTTGAACAGCTCTTGGCGGAAGCCGTTCATTACCGCCATCACGATGATGAGCGTGGCAACGCCAAGCGTGATGCCAAGAAAAGAGAAGCCTGCGATGACCGAGATGAAGCCCTCTTTGCGGCGGGCACGCAGGTAGCGTAGCGCCACTAGCCATTCGAACGGTGCGAACGCGCGCGTGCTCGCTTCCCCCTTCATGCAGCTTCCTTCCTCGCCTCACTCGCCGAGATCACGAGGCGATTCAAGGCCGACTCGAAGGTAAGACTATGGCGAGCCCCTGTCGCTCGCTGCTTGAGCTCCACCTCGCCGGTAGCCAGGCCTTTCGGCCCAGCAATGATTTGCCAGGGAAGCCCGATAAGGTCCATGGCGGCGAATTTCGCGCCTGCCCTGTCGTCGCGGTCATCGTAGAGCACGCTCAAGTCGGCCGTTTGCAGCTTGGCATAGATGTCCTCGCACGCAGCGTTTGTCGTAGCATCGCTAACCTTGAGGTTGATCAGGCCGACATCAAAAGGTGCGACCGACTGCGGCCAGATAATGCCTGCGTGATCATGCGAGGCCTCGATGATGGCGCCGACCAAGCGCGACACACCGATCCCATAGGATCCCATCTCGACGGTAACGAGCTCGCCGTCAGGGCCTTGCACCCTACATCCCATGGGCTCCGAATATTTCGTGCCAAAGAAGAAGATGTGTCCGACTTCGATGCCACGGGCCGTAACGCGGTCCTTCTCAGGCACTTCCTTGGCGAAACGTGCGGCATCGTGCTTCTCGGAGGTCGCGGCGTATTTGCCGGTCCACGATTTGATCAAAGGCGTGAGGTCGGACTCGTAGTCGAAATCGGGACCTGGGGGCTCGGGCTGAAGCAGATCCTTGTGGCAGTAGACTTCGCTCTCGCCGGTGTCGGCAAGAATGATGAACTCATGAGAAAGATCGCCGCCGATCGGCCCGGTCTCGGCCGCCATGGGGATTGACTTGAGCCCCATACGGGAGAAGGTACGCAGATAGGACACGAACATCTTGTTGTAGGACTTGCGCGCCCCTTCGACGGTGAGATCGAAGGAATAGGAGTCCTTCATGAGGAACTCGCGCCCGCGCATGACGCCGAACCGCGGCCTGATCTCGTCGCGGAACTTCCACTGGATGTGGTAGAGAATGCGCGGAAGGTCCTTGTAGGATTTCACTGCGTCGCGAAAAATCGCGGTGATCAGCTCTTCATTGGTCGGGCCGTAGAGCATCTCGCGCTCGTGGCGATCGGTGATGCGCAGCATCTCCTTGCCATAGACCTCATAGCGGCCACTTTCCTTCCAGAGTTCGGCCGACTGAATGGTTGGCATCAAAAGCTCGAGCGCGCCTGCGCGATCCTGTTCCTCGCGCACGATCTGCTCGATCTTGCTCAACACGCTAGAGCCGAGCGGCAGCCAGGAATAGATGCCGGCGCTTGCTTGGCGAATGAGGCCGGCTCTTAGCATCAGCCGGTGGGAAATGATCTCGGCTTCCTTCGGGTCGTCGCGGAGGAGAGGCAAGAAATAGCGGCTGAGGCGCATTGGCAGCTTGGTTAGCCGTTAAGGGGCGGACGCGGGGATTGCCGCCCGTTCATGAGCTATGCCTGACGCAAGGAGGCCCCCTCCCCGCGAGCCCCTGGCGGCTAATAGCTTACTTTCCGGACGGGAAGCAATCCTGCGAAAACCACGCCTCTTCGCCCTGGGCATCCAACGCTTCAGAGGGGGCAACAGGAAGTCGGCGCTCGCAAAGAATGGGCCGTGATGAGAATGCCTATTCTGACGGCAAATCAGAGCGATCTCGGCGAGTCGAAAAAATTCCACCGTCGCCGTCGCTTACAGAATGCCCGCTTGTCAAGAGGCAGACCCAGGCATAAATTTGCGGCGGCGTGCCACAATGATGGTGACAATTTGGCGCGGGCGCGCTAGTGTCCGCCCGACAACGTGGGAGAGTTCGGGACCGGTATCGATCTCGCCGTCACGCGTTGAGGTTGGACCAGGTCCAAGTCTTGGGAGGAAGTAACTCCAGGCGCGCCGAACATGCCCTGCATGGGTGCAGCCGCTCTAGCCAACAATCTCGATTGTCTTCATCGACGGGCGAGCCTGCAGGCTAAGAGACAAGGAGTCGCGTACCTGAAGCAAGGTCGATTCGACCTTGCTTTTTTTTGCGCCCGGCCATCGGCCGGCTATCCAATCACTGGATGTGCTCGTAGCGTGGAAAGAACGGGATCTGATCGAGCGTGATCACGCGATAGACAATGATCGCATATAGCGCGGCGAAGACGATGCTAGATACCACAGTCGTCGCGACCATTTTCGGAAGCAGATTGGGCAGGTGCGGCGCGCTCTCTGCCGTGCCCGGTGATGCCTTTTCGCCCGCCTCCTCGGAGGTCCGCACGCCGATCGGCAACATGGCGAACAGTACGGTCCACCAGATCACGACGTAAATCGCTACGCCGAAGGCAAGGGTCACTCTTACGCCTCCTCAAGCTCAACTAGGGTGCCGCAGAAGTCTTTGGGATGCAGGAACAGCACGGGCTTGCCGTGGGCGCCGATCTTGAGCTCGCCATTACCAAGCACGCGTGCGCCTTCAGCCATCAATCTGTCACGCGCCTCTTTGATGTCTGGCACCTCGTAGCAGAGATGATGGATGCCGCCATTTGGATTGCGCTCGAGGAAGCCGGCGATCGGCGATTTCTCGCCGAGCAGACCGAGGAGCTCGATCTTGGTATTGGGCAGCTCGATGAACACTGTGGTCACGCCGTGCTCGGGCTGATCGACCTCGTCGGAGACTTTGGCTCCGAGCGTGTCGCGATAAACCGCCGTCGCGGCCTTTAAGTCCGGAACGGCGATGGCGACGTGGTTCAGGCGCCCGATCATCGAATAGTCTCCTGAGGCTTTGTTCAGTTGCGCTACTTGAGCCCTATATCACCGTCAAGAGCACGGAGCACACGGGCTTCTTTCCCCAAGCCTGATTGACCGCGGCGCGGACGCTGCGGCGAACCGCCTCGCTCACCAGTGCCTGATCTTTGCGTCTTGACTTGGGGATGCTCTCGATGGTGCCGACCACGGCATCTCGCGCAATTCTCTCGAACGGAACACCTTGCGCGTCGGTCTGAGGCAAACCGGTCAAAGCCACCTCAGGGTCTGCGAGCAGGACGCCCTTTTCCGAAAATACGAGTGAGACTGCAACTGACCCCGCAAAGGAAAGCTTACGCCGCTCGCGTACCTGCCCGTCGTCGGCGCGGGTCAGAACAAGGCCATCGCGGTAGAGACGTCCGACCGGCACATCGTCGATGATCGCCGCAGGACCCGGCAGCAGGCGCACCATCGCGCCATTGCGCGCGCGGACCACCTGGCTAACGCCGAGCTTCTCGGCGAGCCGAGCGTGAGCCTCAAGATGCCGCCCCTCGCCGTGCATCGGGATGGCGATGGCGGGCTTCACCCAACCATAGAGCCGCTCAAGTTCGCCGCGGCGCGGATGGCCCGAGACGTGCACCGGTGCATCAGTGTCGGTAATGACGTCGATCCCCCGGTCGGCGAGGCCGTTCTGCACGCGGGCGACGGCCTTCTCATTGCCCGGAATCGTGCGCGAAGAGAAGATCACCCAATCACCTGGATCGAGGCTGACGTTGGGATGCTCGCCTTGGGCGATACGCGCCATGGCGGCGCGGGGCTCGCCTTGGCTCCCCGTGCACAACGCTACGACGTGCCGGGGTTTAAGGCTCTCGAAGGCTGTCTCCTCGAGGAAAGAAAGATGCGGATCGAGATAGCCAGTGGCTTGAGCTGCCTCGATGACGCGGTACATGGCGCGGCCAACCACTACGAGATCGCGACCAGCTGCGCGAGCAGCGTTTGCTACCGAGCGGATGCGCGCGACGTTCGAAGCAAAGGTGGTAACCGCGACGCGCCCAGGCGCCTGCTTGATGAGCCTATCTAGCGTGACGGCGACATCGGCCTCTGATGGCGAAACCCCGTCACGCACCGCGTTGGTTGAGTCGCAAATCAGCGCGGTCAGACCGTCGCTTCCTAGCGCCTTTAGCCGATCGATGTCGGTCGGCGCGCTGGTCAGCGGATTTTCGTCGAGTTTCCAGTCGCCGGTGTGCAAGGCCGCACCAAGCGGCGTCCTGATGATGACGGCCGACGGCTCTGGGATAGAGTGGGACATGCTGACGAGCTCGACGTCGAAGGGGCCGATGGTGCGGTGCGCACCAAGCGGAATGATCTCTAGGGGAAATCCGTCGACGAGACCTATCTCCGAGAGTTTCGACTTGAGCATCTCGGCGGTGAACGGCGTGGCATAAACCGGGATGCCGCCGAGAGAGGGCCAGAGGTCAACGACGGCGCCGAAATGATCCTCATGGGCGTGCGTGAGCAGGAGACCGGCGATATTGTGCCGCTCCTCCTCGATGAAACGGATGTCTGGGAGGATAAGGTCGACGCCGGGCTCGTACTCGGTGCCGAAAGTGACGCCCATGTCGACGATCAGCCACTGGCGCGCGCCGGCCCGGCCATAACCGTAGAGGTAGAGATTCATGCCGATCTCGCCCACGCCGCCGAGCGGGAGGAAGATGAACTCGGCCCCCTTACCGTCTGATTTTGGAGTCATGTCGGGGTTTCGCGGCCTCACCGCCTGGAGAAGAAGACGTCGCCGGCGAAGATGCGATGTTGGGCGCCGTCAGGCGTCAAAAATCTAAGTGCCCCATCCGCATCAAGGCCACCATAGACTCCCTCGGTCTCTTCGCCGCCGAGCTTCACTGTCAACGGCCGTCCAGTTTGGCCTGCGCGGTCGAGCCAGGCGCGCCTAATGGTGGGGAAGCAGGAGCCTTCACCCCACCGTTTCAGCCAGTCGTCGGTACTTGAGGCAAGCGCTTCGAGCGCGTCGGCAGGCGTGACGGTCATGCCATAGGCGGCCAAGCTCACTGCCGGCTGCGGCAGGCCTTCCGGATGGTTTGCGAGATTGATGCCGGTGCCCATCACTACGATCGACCGATTGTCGCCCATGGCGCCGACATTCTCGAGCAGCATGCCGGCGAGCTTTTCGCCAGAGAGCAGGACATCGTTCGGCCATTTGAGCAGAAGCTCCGAGCGTCCTTCATAGGCGATCAACTTGGCGATAGCGTCATAGGCGATGATGCCGGCAAGGAGCGCGAGCTGCCCGGCAACTTGAAGCGGACAATTCAGCCGGATGAGTAGGCTCGCGAAAAGATTCCCGTGTTGCGAGATCCACTCGCGACCGAACCGGCCGCGGCCTTGCGATTGCCTTGCCGACCAGATCCACAACGGTCCCGGCTCACCTGCGAGCGCGCGGCGGCGAGCCTCGGCATTCGTGGAGTCGACCGTCTCCATCCGGAGCAGCCGGTATCCGCTCGGCAATTTAGGCGACGGAGATGAAAAATACATCAGCTAGAACAATGACTTGGCGGCAGCGCCAGCAAAGGCGACCAATGGCGCGGGATAGACAAAGTAGAGCAGAATGAACAGGCCAGTAATCCCAAGCACTGCGGCAAGCGGCATATCCATCGGCTCGAACCGTTCGGCAGGTGCGTCGAAATACATGATCTTGACGATGCGTAGATAATAGTAGGCACCCACTACGCTCAACAGGACCCCGATGACGGCTAGCGCATAGAGTCCGGCGCGGATGGCGGCGAGGAACACGTAGAACTTGGCGAAGAACCCTGCAAGGGGTGGGATGCCAGCGAGGGAAAAAAGCAGCATCGCCAGCAGGAAGGCCATCAACGGACTGGTGCTCGAAAGACCCGAAAGCTGATCGATATCCTCGACCATGCGGCCGTTGCGGCGCATGGCGAGGATGCAGGCAAAGGTGCCGAGCGTCATGGCGAGATAGATGGCGAGATAGATGATCACGCCTTGCACCCCCTCGGTGGTACCCGCAGCGAGCCCGACCAGCGCATAGCCCATCTGGCCGATCGAGCTATAGGCCATCAGCCGTTTGATGTTGGTTTGGCCTATGGCTGCAAACGAGCCGAGGGCCATTGAGGCGATGGCGAGGAAGGTGACGATCTGCTGCCACTGGGCCGTTACAGCCGGGAAGGCGGTGATCAGGACCCGCACGGTGAGCGCCATGGCGGCAAGCTTGGGGGCGGCGGCGAAGAACGCCGTGACGGGCGTCGGCGCGCCCTCGTAGACATCGGGCGTCCACATATGGAACGGCACGGCGGAGATCTTGAAGGCAAATCCCGCCATCAGGAACACGAGCCCGAAGATGAGCCCGATATTGGCCCCTGACGGCTGCACGGCGGCAGCAATATCGGCAAAGTCGGTCGAGCCGGTGAAGCCATAGACCAGCGACGCGCCGTAGAGCAGCATGCCGGAAGAAAGCGCGCCGAGGACGAAATATTTAAGCCCGGCTTCGCTCGAACGCGCCGAGTCGCGCTGGAATGCGGCGACGACATAGAGCGCCAAGCTTTGCAGCTCGAGACCGACATAAAGCGCGATGAGATCGTTGGCCGAGATCATCATCAGCATGCCGGTGGTTGCGAGCAGCACGAGCACGGGAAACTCGAATTTCACCCCTCCCGCCCCGCGCCAATAATCGATCGACATGAGAAGGGCGACCGCAGCGCCTGCGAGCGTGAGGAGCTTAAGAGCTCTGGCAAATGGATCGACGATGAAGCTGTCGTGGAACAGGGTGGTAGTCCCCTCACGGCCCGCGACGAAGATCCCCGCAAGCACGAGAAGGATGATTGCCAGCCGAAGTATAAGCTCACCACGCTCCCTCCTGGTCGCAACGCCGAGCATCAGCAGGACCATGGAGCCACCACCAAGGATGAGCTCTGGCAGTACCACTTCGAGGTTGAGCGAGCGGAGCATTCGGGAAGCTCCCTATGGCATGAGCGCAAGCCGCGCCTGATCGGCCGCGGTAAGGCTCGCATGGTAACTCTTGATTAGCGCATCGACCGATACGGCCGAGGCATCGAGGATTGGCGCGGGATAAACGCCGAAGAAGATGGTGAGCAGGATCAGCGGTGTCATCACCGCGATCTCGCGCCAGGTAAGGTCTGTGATGAACCTGAGGCTCGCCTTCTCGAGCTTGCTGAAAATGATGCGGCGATAAAGCCAGAGCGCGTAAGACGCGGACAGGATGATTCCGGTGGTGGCGAGGAACGCGACCCAAGTGTTGATGCGGAAGGCGCCGGTCAGGCTCAGGAATTCGCCGATGAAGCCGCTCGTGCCCGGCAGCCCGACGTTAGCGAGGGTGAACACCATGAAGCAGAAGGCGTAGACCGGCATACGGTCGGCGAGTCCGCCGTAAGCCGCGATCTTGCGCGTATGCATGCGGTCATAGATCACCCCAACGCAGATGAATAGTGCGGCAGAGACGATGCCGTGCGATAGCATCTGGAAGATGCCGCCTTGCAGGCCCTGCATGGTGATGGTGAAGAGTCCGATGGTGACGAAGCCCATATGGGCCACCGACGAATAGGCAATGAGCTTCTTCAGATCCTCCTGGGCGAGGCAAACGAGCGAGGTGTAGATGACGGCGATCACCGAGAGCGCGAAGATCAGCGGCGCGAACTCGGCCGAGGCAAGCGGGAACATCGGAATGGAGAAACGCAGGAAGCCGTAGCCGCCCATCTTCAGGAGAATGCCGGCAAGGATCACAGAGCCAGCCGTAGGCGCCTCGACATGGGCGTCTGGCAGCCAGGTGTGCACCGGCCACATCGGAAGCTTCACGGCGAAAGAGGCCAGAAAGGCGAACCACAGCCACGCTTGCATGTGCGGCGGGAAGCTGTGTGCCAACAGTACCGGGATATCGGTCGTCCCCGCCTCCCAATAGATGGCCATGATGGCGAGTAGCATCAGCAGCGAGCCGGTCAGCGTATAGAGGAAGAACTTGAAGCTCGCATAGACGCGGCGCGGGCCGCCCCACACGCCGATGATGAGGAACATCGGAATTAGCCCGCCCTCGAAGAAGAGATAGAACAGCACGAGATCGAGCGAGGTGAACACGCCGAGCATCAGCGTTTCGAGCACGAGGAAGGCAATCATGTATTCCTTCACGCGTTGCGTGATGGCGACCCAGCTCGCAAGAATGCAAAGGGGCAACAGGAACGTGGTCAGCAGCACGAACGGCATGGAGATGCCGTCGATGCCCATATGGAAGCTGATCGGACCGAGCCAGGGCCTGAGCTCGACGAACTGGAATTGCGCCGTTTCGGGATCGAAATCGCGCCACAACAGGAGCGACAGCGCGAAGGTGATAAGCGTGGTCCACAACGCGATATAGCGCGCATTGCGGAAGGCGCTCTCGTCCTGCCCGCGGAGGAGCCCGATCAGCAGCGCGCCGAGCAGTGGCAGGAAAGTGACGGTGGAGAGGATCGGCCAGCTATAGCTCACGGCTTGAGCCCTCCGCTGGCGAAGATGAAATAGGTGATGATGATGGCCACGCCGACCAGCATGACGAAGGCATAATGGTAGATGTAGCCTGACTGCAGCTTCACCACGCGGTTGGTGATGTCGATGACACGTGCGGCGATGCCGTCGGGGCCTATGCCGTCGATGATCGCGCCGTCGCCTGTCTTCCACAGGAAGCGGCCAAGCCTCTTGGCAGGCCGCACGAACAGCGCGTCGTAGAGCGCGTCGAAATACCAGGCATTGAGCAGGAAGAGGTACGCGCCGCGGAACCGCTTGGCGAGGCCGAACGGCACGAGCGGGTTGGTGATGTAGAAGTACCAGGCAACCCCAAACCCTGCCGCCATGGCGACCGTCGGGGCGAGCGCCACCCATAGCGGCGCTTCGTGGGCCTCTCCGGCGTGACTGACGAGCGACCCGCGCCAGAACTCGGCTTGGGCGCCGCCAATGAAGAGATGCGCGAACAGTCCTCCTGCCAGCAGTGAGCCGAGGGCAAGGAGAATCAGGGGAAGCCCCATCGTCCAAGGCGGCTCATGCGCATGCTCAAGCACATCCTTGGGCTCACGCGGCTTGCCTTCGAAGGCGAGAAACATCAGCCGCCACGAATAGAACGAGGTGAGGATTGCCGACACGAGCGTGAGGACGAAGGCATAAGTCCCCACTTGCGAATGCGCCGCGTAGGTTGCCTCGATAATTGCATCCTTCGACACGAAGCCTGCGGTGAAAGGGAAGCCAGTCAGGGAGAGCGTGCCGACCAGCATCGTCGCCCAGGTGAAAGGCAGCACTTTGCGCAGTGCACCCATGCGACGAAGGTCTTGCTCGTGATGAAGCGTGTGGATCACCGCGCCGGCGCCAAGAAACAGAAGCGCCTTGAAGGAGGCGTGGGTGAAGAGATGGAAGATGCCGGCGTTGTACGCGCCAACCCCCTCGGCAGCGAACATGTAGCCGAGCTGCGAGCAGGTCGAATAAGCCACCACGCGCTTGATGTCGGTCTGCACCAGGCCGACGGTCGCAGCGAAGAAGGCCGTGGTTGCGCCGATGATCGCGACGAAACCGAGAGCGATCGGCGCAAGCTCGAACAGTGGCGAGAGCCTCGCCACCATGAACACACCCGCCGTGACCATGGTTGCAGCATGGATCAGCGCCGACACCGGCGTCGGGCCCTCCATGGCATCAGGCAACCAAGTGTGCAGAAGGAACTGCGCCGACTTGCCCATGGCGCCCATGAAGAGAAGCAGACAGATCAGCGTCAGCGCGTCGACCTGAAACCCCAGGAACTCCATAGTCTTGCCGACCTGGTCGGGCGCCGAGGCGAACACGGTGTCGTATTGGATCGAGTTAAACAGCGTGAACACGGCGAAGATGCCGAGCGCGAAACCGAAATCGCCGACACGATTGACGATGAACGCCTTGATGGCGGCCGCGTTGGCCGACGGCTTATGATACCAAAAGCCGATCAGGAGGTAGGACGCGAGTCCCACGCCTTCCCAGCCGAAGAACAGCTGGAGGAAATCGTCGGCCGTGACCAGCGCCAGCATGGCGAAGGTGAACAACGAGAGATAGGCGAAGAAGCGCGGCCGGCTTGGATCATCCTCCATATAGCCGATGGAATAGAGATGCACGAGGCCGGAGACATTGGTCACCACCACGAGCATCACGGCCGTGAGCGTATCGATGCGGAGCGACCACATCGATTTGAGCGCGCCTGATTCTACGAAGCGCACCAGCTCGATTCGAACTTCCTGGCCTTGAATTGCAACCTGATAGAAGGCGAGCCAGGACAGGACCGCCGTTACCAAGACGAGCGCGGTGGTCACGACCTCAGATGCGCGCGCGCCGACAAGACGGCCGAAAAAGCCGGCGAAGATTGCCCCCAGCAGCGGCAGAAAGAGGATGGCCTGGTACATGCGCGCTATTTCACCAGTTCCATCGCGAAAAAGAACAGGGTGAGCGCGAAGGTTACGCTCCAGAACCCCTGAATCAGGATCTGATCCACGAACTCATTCCTGGTGGCGGACTTCAGGTCAGACTTCCCTCCCGCGGTGATGTATTGCTTGTAGCCAGGATCTTTGATCAGCTCGAACTCCATCAAAAAACATAACCTTGCCAGTATCGACCGCATCTTCTTTTGCATCTCGTGCGAAATCACGAACCCCAAGATCGTCACCAAGATTGCGATGATCCGCGCGAGGAATACGATCTCGTTGCTGTAGCTGACCGTAAGTAGGGTGGCATAGGCCGTCACCAGAAATGTCTGGGCAATGAGGTACGACTGTATCCGGCTGTGCAGGACGTTGTCGGCATTCTCAGCAATCTCCCCAGATGGAGATCTTGCAACTCTCCGGAGCCAACGTGTCTGATGGATTGGGCATGACTGCGCTTGCTCAACCCTTCAAAAGATCGATTTCGGCGACATCAATGGTGCCGCGATTGCGGAAATAGACCACGACGATGGCAAGCCCGATCGCCGCCTCCGCCGCGGCGACCGTCAGCACAATTAACGCAAACACCTGACCGACGAGGTCATTGTGGAAGGCCGAGAAGGCGACGAGATTAATATTCACCGCGAGCAGCATCAGCTCGACACTCATCAAGATCACGATGACATTCTTGCGATTGAGGAAGATGCCGAAAATGCCGAGCGTGAACAGGATCGCGGCAACGGTGAGGTAGTGCGACAGGCCGATCGTCATGATAGCCCCCTCCGCGATTCGACATGTACGAGCTCGACCGATTTCTCGCGCGTGCGGCCGACTTGTTCAGCAACCGACTGGCGCCTCACGTCCCGCTTATGGTGCAGCGTGAGCACGATGGCGCCGACCATCGCGACGAGCAGAATGAGGCCGGCTGCCTCGAACAGATAGACGTAGCGCGTGTAGAGGATCTGGCCGAGAGCCTCGGTGTTGCTCACCTGCGCAAGGGGCGGCGTGGGCGATTGCACAGCGATGTCGGGCGCCGTGACCCAGGCGCCGACGATCAGGACCAGCTCGACAAGAAGAAGCAATCCGATGGTTGCTCCGATCGGCAGATATTTGAGGAAGCCCGCCCGAAGCTCGGCAAAGTCGACGTCGAGCATCATCACCACGAACAGAAACAGCACGAGCACGGCGCCGACATAGACCACGACAAGGATCATCGCCAGGAATTCGGCGCCAAGCTGCACGAACAGGCCGGCGGCATTGAAGAAAGTGAGGATCAAGAACAGCACGGCGTGAACCGGATTCTTCACAGCAATCACCATGAAGGCAGAGCCCACGCACACAATCGCGAACAGATAGAAAAACAGTGCGCTTAGCATTCGGCTATCTTCGTTGTTTCATGATTGTTGTCATGGCCGTTCCCGGCCAACCACGATCTTTGCCGCCGCAAGCCTGCAAAACGTGGATGCCCGGCACAAGGCCGGGCATGACAATGGATAGATCGGAAGAATAGCCCAGAGGAGCCTCACCTGTAAGGTGCATCGAGCGCTAGGTTCTTGGCGATCTCCCGCTCCCAGCGATCGCCGTTCGCAAGCAGCCGCTCCTTGTCGTAGTAAAGCTCCTCGCGGGTCTCGGTGGAGAACTCGAAATTGGGCCCTTCCACAATCGCGTCGACCGGGCAGGCCTCCTGGCAGAACCCGCAATAGATGCATTTCACCATGTCGATGTCGTAACGGGTAGTGCGGCGAGTACCGTCATTGCGGCGTGGACCGGCCTCGATGGTGATGGCCTGGGCCGGGCAAATCGCTTCGCACAATTTGCAAGCAATGCAGCGCTCTTCGCCGTTGGGGTAGCGCCTCAGCGCATGCTCGCCGCGAAAGCGCGGAGACAGCGGCCCGCCCTCGAACGGGTAGTTCAGCGTCGCTTTCGGCCGCACGAAGTATTTCAGCGCGAGCCAGAACGCTGACAGAAATTCCATCAGCAACAGGGATTTCGCCGATTCGGCCAGGCGTTTCACGCCGGCTCTCCTCTCAGGCTGCACGCTGCCAGAGTTGCAAGACCGCCGCGACGATGACCACCATTGCGAGCGACAAAGGCAGGAACACCTTCCAGCCGAGCCGCATCAGTTGATCGTAGCGGTAACGGGGCACCATGGCCTTGACCATGGCGACCAGAAAAAACAAGAAGCAAACCTTCAAGACGAACCATACCACGCCTGGAATCCAGGTGAAGGGCGGCACCGGAAATGGCGGCAGCCAGCCCCCCAGGAACAGAACCGTGCCAAGCGCACAGAGCAGCACGACAGCGACATACTCGCCGAGCATGAACAGCATATAGGGTGTGGATGAGTACTCGACCATGAAGCCCGCGACGAGTTCGGATTCGGCTTCGAGCAAGTCGAAGGGCGGACGGTTGGTCTCAGCCAAGGCGGAGACGAAGAATACGACGAACATCGGGAGGAGCGGCAGCCAATACCAGCCGAACAACCCGAAGGGGCTGTTTTGGGCTGCCACGATGGCGCTCAGATTGAGCGAGCCCGCGCAGAGCAGCACAGTGATGATGACGAAGCCGATCGAGACTTCGTAGGAGACCATCTGCGCGGCCGATCTCAGTGCAGCGAGGAAGGCGTATTTCGAGTTCGATGCCCAGCCCGCCATGATGACGCCGTACACCTGCAAGCTCGATATGGCGAAGATGAACAGGACGCCGACATTAAGGTCTGCGACCTGCCAGCCTTGAGCCACGGGAACGACCGCCCAAGCCGAAAGCGCGAGCCCTGCCGTGACGAGAGGCGCCAAGAGGAAGATGCCCTTGTTGGCGCCGGCAGGGATCACCGGCTCCTTGAACACGAACTTGAGAAGATCGGCGAAGGACTGAAGCAGGCCCCAGGGCCCGACCACGTTGGGGCCGCGCCGCATCTGCACCGCTGCCCAGACCTTGCGGTCGGCATAGAGCAAAAAGGCGACGATGATTAGCAGAGTGACGAGCAGCGCCAAGCTCTGTGCCACGATCAGTGCGAAGGGCAGGCCGTAGTTCGACCAGAACTCAGCCATCGGTGCCGGTCGCCCTTTTGTTCGCGCCCGCATGCAAGGCGCTCAAGTTGGCCATGATGGCGGAAGCGCGCGCGATCGGATTGGTGAGGTAATAGTCGTCGATGGCGTGACCGAACCGCTCCTTGTCCGCCCTCGCCGGCTTCTGAGCAAGCCGCTCTACGGCCGCGCTATCGGCAGGTTCGACGAGATCGAGCAGGGCAAGATGCGGATGCGCTTCGAACAGCTTGGCGCGGAGCTCGGTGGCGCTATCGAATGGCAAGGGCTTGCCGAGGACGCCAGAGAGCGCTCGGATGATCTTCCAGTCCTCGCGCGCCTCTCCGGGCGGGAAAACTGCGCGCGCGGTCATTTGCGGCCGACCTTCGGTATTCACGTAAATCGCACTCTTCTCAGTGTAGGCGGCGCCAGGAAGGATGACATCGGCGCGGTGCGCACCTTGCTCGCCATGGCTGCCTTGATAGATGACGAAGGCGTTTCCGAGCCGCTCCATATCGATCTGGTCGGCCCCGAGCAGATAGACGACGTCGAGCTTTCCGGCGGAAGCTGCATCGAGCATGCCTTCCACGTCGAGGCCGCCATCGTCAGGAACAAAGCCGATGTCGAGCCCGCCGACGCGCGCGGCCGCGTGATGCAGGATGTTGAAGCCATTCCAGCCGGGCTTGATCGCGCCCATCGTCATCGCGGCTTTTGCGGCAAGAGCGAGAACCGCCGCGCCATCCGTCCTGGCGAGTGCCGCTTGTCCCACCATGAGTATCGGCCGCTCGGCGCCTTCGAGCTTCTTCAAGAAGGAATGGGATCCATCGGCGACTTTGGCGAGCGTCTCGGGCCCAGCACCGAGATAATCGTAGGCATAGGTGAGATCGGCCTCTTCGCCGATAAGCCCGACGGGCGGGCGCGCCTGGCTCTGGCGGATGCGCTTCAGGATCCGCGCGTTGAGGACGGGCGCCTCACGGCGCGGATTGGTGCCGACGACGAGGAAGGCGTCGGCGCGGTCGATTCCTTCGATGGTCGAGTTGAAGACATAGGTCGCGCGGCCGAGTGTCGGGTCGAGCTTAGCGCCATCCTGACGGCAGTCGATATTGGGCGAGCCAAGCCGCTCGGCAAGCAGCTTCAACGCGAACATCTCCTCGCAAGCGGCAAGATCGCCGGCGATTGCTCCGAGCCGTTTGCCGTCAAGGCCCTTCAGCTTCCCGGCGATGAGGCGGAAGGCCTCATCCCAGCTTGTCGGCTCAAGCTTGCCGTCGCGCCTCACATAAGGCCGGTCGATCCTCTGCGTGCGCAAGCCATCCCACACGTGGCGCGCCTTGTCCGAAATCCATTCCTCGTTGATGGCCTCGTTCTCGCGCGGGAGAATGCGCAAAACTTCGCGCCCGCGAGCATCGACGCGAATAGCGCTCCCTACCGCATCCATGACATCGATCGAAGGCGTCTTGGTCAGCTCCCAGGGCCGTGCCACGAAGGCGTAAGGCTTCGACGTAAGCGCGCCGACAGGGCAAAGATCGACCACGTTGCCGGACAGGTTCGAGAACATGCCGCGCTCGAGATAGGTGGTGATCTCCATGTCCTCGCCACGTCCGATGGCGCCGAGCTCCTCCACGCCGGCCACCTCGGTCATGAAGCGTATGCAGCGCGTGCAGTGAATGCAGCGGTTCATGTAGGTGTCGATCAAAGGCCCGAGATATTTCTCCTCGACCGCACGCTTATTGTCCTGGAAGCGGCTCGCATCGAATCCATAGGCCATGGTCTGATCCTGCAGATCGCACTCGCCACCCTGGTCGCAGATCGGGCAATCGAGCGGATGATTGATGAGCAGGAACTCGAGCACGCCCTCGCGCGCCTTCTTTACCGTCTCAGAATCGGTGACGATGCTGGGAGGCGTACCGTCGCGCGCGGGTCTCAGGTCGTTTACGCTCATGGCGCAAGAGGCGACGGGCTTCGGCATGCCGGCCACTTCGATCAAGCACATGCGGCAATTGCCGGCAATCGACAGGCGCTCGTGGTAGCAGAAGCGGGGAATCTCGACGCCGGCAATTTCGCAGGCCTGGATCAGCGTGATGCCATTCGGCATCTCGTGCTCTTTGCCGTTGATGATCAGCTTCGGCATTTAGTGCCTCACTCCGCGGCCACGGGCACCGAAGGCGCTATGGGCTCCGTCGCCTTAGCCTGGATGCGCGCCTCGATGACATGGCGGAAATGGCGGATCAACCCTTGCACCGGCCAGGCCGCTGCATCGCCGAGTGCGCAGATGGTGTGACCCTCGACCTGGTAGCTGACATTGAGCAGCATCTCGATCTCGCCGATCTCAGCCTCGCCGCGCGCCATGCGCTCGAGCACGCGCCACATCCAGCCGGTCCCCTCGCGGCATGGCGTGCACTGACCGCACGATTCATGCTTGTAGAAATAGGAGATGCGCGAGATGGCGCGGATGATGTCGGTGGATTTGTCCATGACGATCACCGCTGCCGTGCCGAGTCCGGTCTTCAGCGCTTTCAAACTGTCGAAATCCATCGGCAGATTGTCGGCCTGACTTGCCGGGATGCACGGCACTGACGAGCCGCCAGGAATAACGGCAAGGAGATTGTCCCAGCCGCCGCGCACGCCGCCGCCACAGTGCTCGATCAGCTCGCGCAGCTCGATTCCCATCTCCTCCTCGACATTGCACGGCGTGTTCACATGGCCAGAGAGGCAGAACAGCTTGGTGCCCGTGTTGTTCGGCCGGCCGAGTGAGGCAAACCACGTTGCCCCGCGGCGCAAGATGTCGGGCACGACCGCGATGGTCTCGACATTGTTGACGGTCGTGGGGGCGCCGTAGAGACCGACATTGGCAGGGAACGGCGGCTTCAGTCGCGGCATGCCCTTCTTGCCTTCGAGGCTTTCGAGCAGCGCGGTCTCCTCGCCGCAAATATAGGCCCCCGCCCCGTGGTGCAGATAAAGCTCGAAGTCCCAGCCGTTGACATTGTTTTGGCCGATCAGCTTCGCGTCATAGGCCTCGTCGATGGCAGCCTGCAGGATCTCGCGCTCGCGGATGAACTCGCCGCGGATGTAGATGTAGGAGACATGCGCCCGCATGGCGAAGCTCGCCAGCAGCGCCCCTTCGATCAGGAGATGCGGATCATGCCGCATGATGTCCCGGTCCTTGCAGGTGCCGGGCTCCGACTCATCGGCATTGATGACGAGATAGCTCGGGCGACCGTCCGACTTGGTCGGCATGAACGACCACTTCAGTCCTGTGGGGAAGCCCGCGCCGCCGCGGCCGCGCAGGCCTGAGGCCTTGATCTCTTCGATGATGGCTTCATGGCCCTTCTCGATGATGTCCTTAGTGCGATCCCACGCGCCGCGCGCTCGCGCCGCGTTGAGGCGCCAAGAGTGCAGCCCGTAGAGATTCTTGAAGATGCGGTCCTTGTCCTGCAGCATCAGGTTTCTTTCGGCGTGGACTTCGTCCGTCGGGTCTTGGTCCGTCCCGATGGCGTTTCTAGCTGGTAGTTCGGCGGAGCGTCGTCGGGCAGCTCGTCACGGTAGAGGTCGGGATCGGTGAGTGTTGTCGGTCCGCCAAGGGGCGCCGAGGCTTGCCGCCCATTCTGCGGGCCCGGAGCGACCTCGCGGCCAGCCTTGAGATTGGCGAGAATCCACTCGAGACGCTGAGGCGTCAGGTCTTCGTAATAATCCTTGTTGATCTGAGCCATTGGTGCGTTGACGCAAGCGCCGAGGCACTCGACCTCCGTCCAGGAAAAAAATCCGTCAGGGGTGACCTGGTTCGGCTCACCGATCAATCTGCGGCACGTATCCTTGATCGCGTCAGCGCCTCGGAGCCAGCACGGCGTTGTGCCGCAGACCTGCACGTAGTAGCGGCCGACCGGCGCCAAATTGAACATGGTGTAGAAGGTTGCGATCTCATAGACCCGGATATAGGCCATGCCGAGCATGTCGGCGACGTAGCGGAGCGCGGGCTCTGGCAGCCAGCCGCCCATCTGCTCCTGCGCCCGCCACAGAATCGGGAGCACGGCGGAAGCTTGGCGGCCTTCGGGATATTTCTTGATTTGAGCCCTGGCCCATTCAAGGTTTTCCGGCGTGAAGGCGAAACCCTCAGGCTGCTCGGCGGCGAGGCGGCGGACGCTCATTGATTTTGACCCTACCGATCAATTTCCCCAAACACGATGTCGATCGATCCGAGCACGGCCGAAACGTCGGCGAGCATATGGCCTCGGCACAGGAAGTCCATTGCCTGGAGGTGCACGAAGCTCGGCGCCCTGATCTTGCAACGGTAGGGCCGATTCGATCCGTCAGACACGAGATACACGCCGAACTCGCCTTTGGGCGCCTCCACGGCGGCGTAAACTTCGCCTTTCGGCACGTGATAGCCCTCGGTATAGAGCTTGAAGTGGTGGATCAGGGCTTCCATCGAGCTTTTCATCACCGCGCGCTTCGGCGGCACCATCTTGTGATTCTCAACGGTGACGGGGCCAAGCTCGGTGGTCAGTCTCCCGCAGCATTGCTTCATGATGCGCACCGACTGGCGCATCTCCTCCATGCGGACTAGGTAGCGGTCGTAGCAATCGCCGTGCTTGCCGATTGGGATGTCGAACTCGAGCTCGTCGTAGCACTCGTAGGGCTGCGACTTGCGCAAGTCCCAAGCCGCGCCTGAGCCGCGCACCATCACGCCGGAGAAGCCGCGCGCCCAGGCCTCCTCCTGGGTTATTACGCCGATGTCGACATTGCGCTGCTTGAAGATGCGGTTGTCGGTGAGCAGGCCTTCGATGTCGTCGCACACCTTGAGGAATGGATCGCAGAAGGCATGGATGTCGGCGACAAGCTCGGGCGGGAGATCCTGGTGCACGCCGCCGGGACGGAAATAGGCGGCATGCATGCGGGCGCCTGAGGCGCGCTCGTAGAACACCATCAGCTTCTCGCGCTCCTCGAAACCCCATAGCGGCGGCGTGAGCGCACCCACATCCATGGCCTGTGTAGTGACATTGAGAAGATGCGACAGGAGGCGGCCAATCTCCGAATAGAGGACGCGGATGAGCTGGCCGCGCTTCGGCACAGTTACACCGACAAGCTTTTCCACAGCGAGCGCATAAGCGTGCTCCTGGTTCATCGGCGCCACGTAATCGAGCCGGTCGAAATAGGGGAGCGCTTGCAGGTAGGTCTTATACTCGATCAGCTTCTCGGTGCCGCGGTGAAGCAGCCCGATATGCGGATCGACCCGCTCGACGACCTCGCCATCAAGCTCGAGCACGAGGCGGAGCACACCGTGAGCTGCGGGATGCTGGGGACCGAAATTGATGGTGAACTTGCGGTCGTCGCCTTCCCGTTCTCCGGTATCGGCTTCGGTCGGATGGGCTTCTGTTTCCGACATCAGGCGTCCACTTTCGCTTGAGCTTTGGCCAGCTTAGCAGCGATCCCGCGGTTGAAGCGGTCCCAGGAGACGATGAAGCGCTCATGCGTGCCAGCGCCGATCTCGTCCACGCCATCATGGGCGGTGAGCTTGAAGCGCACGCGTGGCCCCCTCACCTCGGCGCACACGGCCTCCACGGTCACGGTCATGCCCGGCGGCGTTGCCGCCTTGTGCGAAACGTCAATATGCACGCCGAGACTGCCTTCCCCCGTATCGAGATGCGGTTCCAGAAGCTGCACGCAAGTCCATTCCATCAAGCCGACCATGAAGCCGGTGGCGAACACCGTTGGCATGGCCTGAAGTTGCGGCGCCTCACGATAAAGGTGCGGCACGGTCTTGTTCTCGGGCACGCGATAAGAAAAACGGTGCTTGAGACCGGGCTTGAGCGACGGTTTCATGACTTATCGCTCCGGTCACTCGCTTCACCTGCCTTCTCATCGCCTGGGATTGCCGTGTCCATTCCTTCCCAGGGACTCAAGAAATCGAAGCTCCGATATTCCTGCTGGAGATTGACCGGCTCATAGACCACGCGCTTCAGCTCATCGTCGTATCGGAGCTCGACGAAGCCTGTGAGAGGGAAGTCCTTGCGCAAAGGAAACCCCTGAAAGCCGTAGTCCGTGAGGATCCGGCGCAGGTCCGGATGGCCGGCAAATAGTATGCCATAGAGGTCGTAAGCCTCACGCTCGAACCAATCGGCAGCGGGAAAGATGCCGACGATGCTCGGCACGGGGTGCGACGCATCGGTCTTCGTCCGCACGCGGATGCGATGGTTCAGCCAGGGACTAAGCAGGTGGTAGATGACGTCGAACCGTTCCTCGCGTTCGGGATAATCCACACCGCAAATATCGATTAGGCAGCCGAAACGGCAGAGCGGATCGTTGCGCAAGACGGTTATCACCTCAGGGATCGCGTCGCGCTCGACCTCGATGGTGAGCTCGCCGAGCGCGATCTCGGAGGCCTTGAGCTTCGGCCCAAGGCGATCGCCAAGGTAAACAGCGAGCTTGTTAAGGGCGGCTTCGTCCATCAAGGCTCCACGGCGGGAACGGACCAATCAGCGCTCGATGGTGCCGGTTCGCCTGATTTTCTTTTGCAGAAGGAGCACGCCATAGACGAGAGCTTCGGCCGTCGGCGGGCAGCCTGGGACATAGATATCAACCGGAACGATCCGGTCGCAGCCGCGCACCACCGAGTAGGAATAGTGATAGTAGCCGCCGCCATTGGCGCATGATCCCATGGAAATGACATAACGCGGCTCGGGCATTTGGTCGTAGACCTTGCGCAGCGCCGGAGCCATCTTGTTGCAAAGTGTGCCGGCCACAATCATCACGTCGGATTGACGCGGGCTGCCGCGCGGCGCAAAGCCGAAGCGCTCGAGGTCGTAGCGCGGCATCGAGGCCTGCATCATCTCGACCGCGCAGCAGGCAAGCCCAAAGGTCATCCACATGAGCGAACCGGTGCGCGCCCAATTGATGAGTTCGTCGGCGGTCGTGAGCAGGAAGCCCTTATCGGCAAGCTCGTCGGAAAACAGGCCGAAACTCGTCGCGCCTGAGGTGATCAGGCCGCTTCGGCCTTCTTGCTCAAGATTGCGCTCTGGCATCAATCCCATTCGAGCGCCCCTTTCCGCCATTCATAGACGAAGCCGACGGTGAGAACAGCGAGGAACACCATTATCGCCCAAAAGCCGAAGGCGCCGACCTCCTTGAAGGCAACGGCCCAGGGAAACAGAAAGGCGATCTCAAGATCGAAGATAATGAACAAGAGTGACACGAGGTAGAAACGTACGTCGAATTTCATGCGAGCGTCGTCGAAAGCATCAAAACCGCATTCATAGGCAGAGACCTTCTCGGGGTCAGGCTTGCGCACGGCAATCAGAAATGGCGAAAGCAAAAGGGCGCCGCTGATGAAAAAAGCGATGCTGATGAAAATAACGAGGGGCAGATAAGTTTGAAGTAGCTGGCCCATGGCATACCGGCCTCTTGTTAGAGTGCAAGGAGGCCAAAAATGGCGGGAGTGACGGGACTCGAACCCGCGGCCTCCGGCGTGACAGGCCCCCTAATTCTCTAGAGAAATCAGTAGCTCTTCCGACTTTTTCAATCCCCGAAGAGAAGGAAATTGTTGCTGCAGTTGGAACACTTAAAACAAAGCGGCGGAGCTTGGAGCCACACTTGCATGTAACAGCCCCACGTGCCCGGAACAAGGCTCCGCGTCGCTTTACCTCCAAAACTCTGCCGTGAGAGTTGCCACTGATGCTCTGAGCCTGGGAATTTCATTAGGATTAGGGGGGCGGAGGAACGTTCTGTTCATTCCTCCCGACGATATTCGCCCTTCATCTCTAGCCCTCGCCGGCCCTTCGATAACCTTCTTCTCGATTGACGGTGGGGGCCGTGCTGGCCTACCCGGAATCAATTTATGGACAGGTTCAATCCAGGAGCACGCACCGCCGTGTCACGCAGACAGCGGAGCTTTAGCCGCCTCGCTATCGGGGTCGCTGGAGCTATTATGGCAGTGGGACTCGCCTTAATTGGAGCCGCGGTTAACCGGCTCGACCTATTTGAAACGCTAGGTGCTGAGACCTTTGCCGTCGCCGCAGGCTTCGCGCTCGTTCTGCTCGGAGTCATCGCAATCGCCGCTTACGCTGTGGTCCGAGCCATCGAGTGGGCAAGTCGGGCGTAAGTTGGATGGGCAAGCCACTGTCCACGTTTGCAGGTATTTAGCGGTACCGCCCTTTAGTGCTTGCTGCCAACCTTATGTGTTGTCTCTTGCCCCTCATCAACGGCGTAGAGGGCGTCAGCAATATCAGTCAACAAGCGTAAGTGTGGGCCGCACAAGCCACTAATAGCTGCGACCAGATAGCCTAGCTCCACGGTGCGCGGCGCTAATAGCCTCCTCTAGGATGACAAACTTACGGTCCTTTTCATCGATCCCGTGCTGGGGATGCGTTCGAGCTTTTTGTGGCCGCCAGCAAGCCTTTTCAATTAGTTGACTGTCCTATAAGTCCGCGTCATATCTGCCGCATGGCAATCATCGGATATGCGCGGGTCAGCACCGTCGGTCAAAACCTCGATGTGCAAATCCAGCAGCTAACCGAGCATGGCTGTGACCGTATCTTTCAGGAGAAGGTAAGCGGGACCAAAATAGATCGCCCGCAACTTCAAGAGGCTCCTCTCGTCGCTTCAGCCGAGGGATACGTTAGTTGTTGCCCGGCTAGACCGTTTGGCTAGATCGTGCCTAGACCTGCTTAACATCGTGAAGGCCACGACAGCGAAGGAAGCGAATTTTCTATCGTTAGCGGAACCATGGGCCAACACATCGACAGCGATTGGCAAGTTAATGCTAACGGTGCTTTCAGGGGTCGCGGAATTTGAACGTGATCTGATTTCACTCCGAACTTCAGATGGTCGTGAACGTGCAAAGAAGGCTGGTGTGAAGTTCGGCCCAAAGCCAAAGCTCAGTCGCCATCAGACAGAGGAAATTAGACAGCGAAAAGAGCGAGGGGAGTCGTGTCGTTTCCTGGCGCGATCTTATGGGGTGTCGCCCAATACGATTAGCCGCGTGAGATAGTTGCCTAAGGAGGCCCTTTTCTTACGTGAGCACTCTTGGGTGGTGGGCGTCGTCGCACACGTTTTGGAGGCATGACTGTAGCGGGATTGATCCTGCAATGACGACCGTGCTCCTTGGCACGGCAATACATGACTGTATGGGGACGATCCTCCACTAGAATCTCTAATCCGTCGTAGTTGCCTTCAATCTCATCGGTTACGAATGAGAGAAGCGCCTTAAATAGACCTTCATCACGAGTCCGAACCTGAAACCCCATTACGTGATGAGTCCCTTTGTTATAGTCACGATTGACAATGGCATGACACCAGTCTGCGTGGTCAATGTAGTAGACGGGTTCGGGAAGGTTGCCTGTTTTCACAAACTGTCGTGCACGGCCAGTTACGGCTGGTTTAATTTCTTCGTTCCCCTTGCAGCCAAAAATCACCTCACTTGCTCTAAAGTTTGTCAAAGCGTGAATACCGACTTCCACCTCAACTTCCTTGTGTGACGGCAACACCAGTCGTCCAACATGGTGAGGCTCTATGTCGCTACCGGGCACTTGGCGAATTGTGAAATGGGCTTTGACGGGCCGTTTCAAACGACGGTCCGCAGGTAGGGTCTCATCCACTCTAAGTGGACCAGAAGAACGAGAACCACTACCGAGGCGAGTGAACCCCAAAAGGCGATTGATCGCTCGCTGAAAAAGGATTTCGCCGCTTCCCAAATCGCCCCCACGGCAAATAGTAACCTATCACAAGGGCGGATTACACTCTTCTGCGACGCATCGCCAAGGGACTCTTAAGCTCGCTTTTAGGGGCTCGTTATAGGTGCCGTTAGCGGCGGCTTCCCATCCCTTTCAGCGCAAACGGCCTCAAACAGGCCAACAGCGGAGAAGCTCCGCGCCGTCAGGTCTCGCCGCGGTTGGCAAGTAGGGCCAGAGCACCAACGACACCCCATAAGCCCTGCTTGGGGAACGGTGCCGTGCGGTAATTCTCCAATTACCGCGTTGCCTTGAGGCTAAAACGGTACGGCTTTGCTGACCAAACTGCACCCGCATAATCAACTCAACGGCAACCGAGTAGATCGTGGGCGACCTTCTCCGCCAGTCTGTCGAAGAATGTAGAACCGAGCAACTTCACTTAGGGAGTCAGAGGCTGGTCACTGTCCTGGTGGCGGTGAGGCTTCTTCTTGCGACGGTGCCACTGAAACAGGTGGGGTCATTTTCTGCTGCTCAAGCTCAGATTGGAGTCGTTCAATTTCTTTGTTGGCCTGATCTAATGCCGATTGAATTTGAGTGCGTTCAGCCTCAGCGTCTTTGGCCGCGTTGGCGGTATTTTCTAATTCGGTAGCCTTCGCGCTCGCCTCTTGCGTTGCTTCTTTGGCCTTCGCAAGTTCATTACTCACGGCTTCGAATTCAGATTGATTCTCGCTTAGTTTGGACTGAAGGGCATACTTCTCCGCAGACACTGATTTCAGTTGCTCGGTCAAATCGGCAACTCGCTTTTCGCTGTCAGAGAGTTTCTTTGTTGCCTCGTTGGTGATGGTTTCGAACTGCCTCTGACTCGCTTCTTTCGCAGCAGCAAGTTGTGCGTATGTTTCCTTCTTGGTTTTCTCAAGCTCGGTCGTCAGTTCCTGTGCCTGAGCCTCCTTTTCTTTCAACTGCGATTGGGCTGCACCAAGTTCGTTCCGTAACACCTCGTTATCGGAATTCGCCTCATCTAAGTTGCCTTGGAGTTCTGTGCGTTTCTTATCCGCTGCATCGAGCTCTGTTTTGAGGTTGGCAACGCTCTTTTCAAGCTCAGCAGTCGCTGCCTTGTGTTGCACGACCTGTTCGTTGGTTCTGCCAAGCTCCTTTTGCACCGATCTTAGCTGCTTATGGCCTTGAACGAGGGAAACGAGCAAAAGAACAATAATAAGTGCAACGATTGCTAAGGCTGAAGCAACGAAGGGCCAACGAAGCATGAGAATCGTTCCTTTGGCGAAACAGCGTGGAGGAGCTGAGTTTCACTCTCTGCTCACCAAAAGGAAAGACCTCTGCAACGATTCCAGCCTCGTAAGTGGCAAACAGAGCTTCGGCATTCTCATCCTCACTCCTCTCAGTGACCAAACACAACACCTGAAGCTGCTAAGAGTTATGGCTCAGCTAACCAGATGGACGAGGTGCTGGAACCCTGAGAAGGAGAACTGAGATGGAGGACAAGATTGCTGAGTTGCGGCGTAGATTGGATGAGAAGACCACAGAGATTGAGGCTTTTATAGCCAGTGAGCAGGGCATGGGAGACATACGTGCCATGTCTCCCGCTGATTATGAGCAGCTCCAAAGGGATGTGGAGGAACTGCTTGAGCAATGGGAAGAGGCAGCGCCAGAGGAAGGTTACGGCACCCCGGAGGATTCGCAACTGGACAAATTGATCTCAGAGCGATTCGAAATTGAGCAGAAAATCCTCGTGGTTAGTGGAGAGCAGACCGAGGGTGACGATCTTGATGGTAGCGAGCTCGAAGACAAGGAGACATTTCCTGAAAGCTAATGCGCGGATTAATTACCGCTCCTACTCTGCCACTTTTGAAGCCGTGTTGGCCTCAGTGGGAAGATTCTCAAAGTAAGGCTCAGCGGCGAACTCCAACATTGAGAAGCTGGAACCTTAAGCCCAATTAGCCATTAAGCGGGTTCAGGGAGGGGAAACATGCCCGCCGATAAGCCGCTTGTGCCGAATGGAACCTTCCCCGACCCGAAAGAGCGCACCCCCACTCTCCTAATCGTCGATGACGAGGCCCTGCTCCGGGTGGCGCTCTCGGATTATTTGCAGGACTGCGGTTATAAAGTGTTGGAAGCCTCTACCGCTGACGAGGCCGTGCTGATCATCGAGCAAGGTGACATAATCATCGACTTGGTGTTTAGCGACGTGCGGATGCCGGGTTCGATGGATGGCTTCGGCCTTGCTCAATGGCTTCGAGCAAAGAGACCGGGCCTCCCAATCGTTCTCACTTCAGGAGACGAGAAGAAAACATCCGCCGCGAAGGAGCTATGTGAAAACGACCACTTCATGGGCAAGCCCTACGACCTGAAAATGGTAGTCGCTAAAATCAGAGCTACAATAAACGTGGCTCGCACCAAGCCTACCTAGGCAAGGGCAATCTCCCAGGCACTACAAAATCAATAAGTGCACGAGCGATGACAGCTAAGGCGAAAACTGCAAGCGCATAGCCGTAAAGGGATAATTTCCTTTTCATGTCTGCTTAAGAGAAAGGTCTACCGTGCCGCCCAATCAAAGCCATTACACGGCGCTCAAAGTCATCGCGCCCGTTCAGGTATTTCGGTAGCCAATCAGGAATTCCGGTTTCACTACGGATTTCCTTCAATACGGTTTGAGCAGTCTCATTCCATACGTCGTCAGGATTTTCGTTAATCGGTAACGGGTGCATTGCTTTTTCCAACCGTGCTCGTTCCACATCACTCCCATCTGATTCCGGGTGTGGAGGTTGTGGAGGTTGAATCCGTGACTCTAGAACTCAGTTCGTTTTCATAAATTGATGGATGAGCCTCCACATCATCCACAGCAGCACAAGGCTGTGAGTGGTCCGAAGGCCACGAACATCACGCGAAGCGTGATCGGTCAGTATCACCCTTAAGTCCGAGCCGAGCCTCTCCCGTGACCCCTTCCAGGCTTAAATCAGCCCCCGTTTAGGAGCCAGCCACTCTGGAAGCACTATACGCGCCGTGTCGTCGCCTAGCTTATCCACTTCGATTAGCGATTTTGGCAGCCAGCACTCCTGATCATCGGCCACCACCAAAATTGCTTTTACGGTTTCATGGCCTTGGCAGCTATGGAAGCTTATTTGGATAGACTTGGTATTGAGCTACACGCCGAATCCCACATTTTTCGAACCCGCAGCGGTACACCCTATTCAAAAGATACGTTGGGTGATGACTTTAGAGATGTTCGGAGGGCTGTTTTCGGGGAATGTGAGAAACGCACTTTGGCAGACTTTCGCCGAAGTGGTGCTCATGAGGCAATTGCGGGCGATGCTCAACCCGCGGCCCTCGCACACGCCATGGGGAACACCCTACACGCCTCAAATGCCCTGTTCCGCACGTATTGCCCTGTAAACCTAACCACCATCCGTAGCGTGATGGAGGCGCGTCGTAGGGGTCGTACGAGGCTCAGGCAGAACAGATGATGCTCAAAAGTTGGAACACGCCGGGCGAAAAAATCGGAATCGACTTCGGATGCTTCGCTAACTGTTTGAAAAATGGCGGGAGTGACGGGACTCGAACCCGCGGCCTCCGGCGTGACAGGCCGGCGCTCTAACCGACTGAGCTACACCCCCTTACGGGCCGGCGCGCGGCCAGAGGCGATCCTTTCCTGCATGTACGGCCTCGGATTCGCCAAGTCAAGGCAAGGGCCCGACAGATAGCGCGAAGCAGTGTGGTGGGCGGTGACAGGCTCGAACTGCCGACCTCCTGGGTGTAAACCAAATCGCGCCAACGCGCATCACAGAACGCCCAGGAGCACCGCTGCGCTTTTTTCCTTCTCTCCCTGGGCTTTCCCACGCGCATAGCCTATCTTAGCTGCGCATTGGGCAACATGGCAGCGCACCTCACTTGGTGCCCCGATGTTGCCCCGAGAACCTCCTGGGAGATCACCGTCGGCGCTGCTTTGCGGTCAGAAGCTCGTCCGGGCTCAGAATGATTGGCCGGTTTATTTCGAGGAAGCGCCGAAGCTGTTCGAGTTCGGCTTCCGTGAGTCTATCGAACTCGAAGCGCTCGCCCCGCGGCATTACTCATTCTCCGATTGACGAATTAAGCCAGACCTTAGGGTTTCAAGAGCGGCGTCCAAGAGAAGGACGATAGCAACCCAAGTCGAATGGCTGCGCATCGGACTGTACCGCGGCGTTGCAGGCCCGCAGCGCGTTTTCTCGTTTATGAGATTTCTATATCGCGGCTTGCCATCCCTCCTCGTTTTTTTATGGCTTTCAACCCATGTCAGCAGCCCTGACAAAATGAAATTGGAGAAATCGCTATGGCTGACAGATCCGTGACTGACATGGACGAAGGTTCGAAGGGTGGCAGAAGGTCTGCTTTGGTATTCGGCGTTGTGGCTGCAACCTTAACCGCTCTGCTTATTGTTATCGGCGTCGCCGGCAAAAACGCGGCACCGAACACAGCGCAGTCCAACACCGAGTCGCCCGCAACCAGCAGTTCGCAGAACCCGTATTAATTATCCAAGCTGCGATGAGCGAAAACTCCTGGTCATCTTTGGGGTCCGATTGGGGTCCGAATCTGGAGGACCGATCTCCCCGTGCGGGTGAGCCTCCTTCAAGGAAGGCTCACCTGGATGATGACCTTTCTAGTTTTTTGTTCAGGTTCGCTCTCCTGGCCGCGATGTTCGTGCTCGCCCTGTTGATAGAGTATCTGGCACACTAGGCGCGTCGCCCTTGTCGCTATCGCGACCACGGTAAAGCGCGATCTAGGGCGTGCTCTATCAGGAGTTGGAGTCCTTCGAGTTGCTGGCCCACGCGCTATCGCAATACCGGCATCGACGGCATCTCCCACGATTTCTATCCCGGTGGACGACACGAAATGCTCAATGAGATCAACCGCGACGAGGTCCGGGCACTCCTGCTTGGCTGGATCTCGGGACGGTTCAACGAGTTGCCCTCAAGGAAGGACGCGGGCTGCTGATCTATGAACATCAGGAGAGACGTGCGGAACGTCTGCTTATGGCACTTAGCAGACTTTGATGCCGGCTCTGAGTATGTCTAGGGCACCGTGGGGTTCCCAGGGCGCAGCATAAATAATGTCTACCAATGTTTACCCAAATCCTGCCTTTGCCGTTTGGCTGTTTTCGAGTTCCAAGATTCTCATGCTGGTGTGTGCGTCTCTAGTTCGCGATTTCCACTGCCACGATGTTGGCTTGTTATGGCTGGTGCCACGCGGTGCCGCGCAGTTGGTTTTGCAAAGTCTCTTCAACAGCGCTTGTCCGTTTGCACCCCCAAAGCGGACCAACTCGACAAGAAGCACTGCGTCCAGCCGGCTTGTCCGCTGATGGCACCTAGCGGACATAGCGAAAGTAACGCAGAAGCTAACTCAACCCTTTCGAAACCGACTCCGAGCGTGTGTGGCCGGTGCCGGCGACATTCTTAGCTGCGACCTTCACCTTGGCCACGGAGTTTAGGGGTTCTCCGAGCCCGGTGTTGCCGGTGACTCCGTGTTCGACTTCCATGCCGGCTTTGGATTCTTGGATTTGTGGTTTCAGCCAGTCTTACAAGCAGCCTTCTCGGAGAGCATCGACTTGTCGGAGAGCCGACGTCGGCCTGCGGCCGGGACCGCTCTCAGGTAGCTGTATGTTACCCAAGCCCTCGGCGCTCGGCCGGGATCGCCCTTAGCCTCATATCCGATGGCGCGGTTGTAGAGAGCATAAACGAGCCGCCTGACTTGCGGCTTGCTTTTCCCCATAGGAAACATTATTTCATGTGGGTTGACGGGGCCTTGCCGCCGTAGCATGGTGAAGCTGGCTAATACGGAGCTTCCCGCAATGTGCGGCATTGTTGGCCTCTTCCTCAAAGACCCCTCCCTCGAACCAGAGCTTGGCCGCCTCACCGAGGGCATGCTTGCGACCCTGTCCGACCGCGGGCCCGATAGCGCGGGCTTCGCGGTCTATGGCAAAGGGAAGAGCGGGGAGACCAAGCTGACGCTTCGCGCCAAATCGGCCGCGGCGATGAAAGAGACGGCGGATCGGATCGGCCGTGCGTTCAGCGACGCCAATATCATGCTGCACGACACCCACGCCGTGGTCGGCGTCGAGGATAGGTCGGTGCCGCGGCTGCTCGAATGGCTCACAAGCGAAGCGTCCGTTGAGATCGTGGGCCGCGGCAAGCGCATGGCGGTGTTCAAGGAGGTGGGACGCCCGGAGAAGGTGTCTCAGCGCTTCGGCCTCGCCGGTATGCACGGCACGCACGCCATTGGCCACACGCGCATGGCGACCGAGTCGGCGGTGACAACCGACGGCGCCCACCCCTATTCGACCGGCAAGGACCAGTGCCTGGTGCATAACGGCTCGCTCTCCAACCACAACAACATTCGCCGCACGCTGCGGCGCGAGGGCTTCGACTTCGAGACCGAGAACGACACTGAGGTTGCGGCGGGCTATCTCAGCTGGAAGATGCGCGAGGGCCTTTCGCTCGGCGACGCGCTCAAAGTGAGCCTCGACGACCTCGACGGCTTCTATACCTTCGTAGTCGGCACCGAGAACGGCTTCGGCGTGCTCCGCGATGGTATCGCCTGCAAGCCGGCGATCATGGCCGAGACCGATCGCTATGTCGCGTTCGGATCGGAGTATCGGGCCCTCGCCAGCCTCCCCGGCATCGAGACGGCGCGCGTATGGGAGCCCGAGCCCGCCACGGTCTATTTTTGGGAACGCTAAGCAATGCCCGAGGTCGATCTCGGCACCACGCCGCTCCGAACGCTCAACGCCGCGCTGCATAAGCTCAGGCCGGACACCAATGAGCGGCACTGGATCATCGATCACCCAGCCGGTCGTCACGCCATCGCCGCAGGGCTCGATGCGCCGATTACGGTCGAGATCAACGGCCCGGTCGGCTATTACTGCGCCGGCATGAACAAACTCGCCAGCGTGCTGATCCACGGCAGCGCCGGTACGGGCGTGGCCGAGAACATGCTGTCGGGCTTCGTCCACGTAGCGGGCGATGCGAGCCAGTCGGCCGGCGCAACGGGACGCGGGGGCCTCTTGCGCATCGACGGCAATGCGTCGTCGCGCTGTGGCATCTCCATGAAGGGCATCGACATCGTGGTGAAGGGCTCGGTCGGGCACATGAGCGCATTTATGGCCCAGGCCGGCAATCTGGTTGTGTTCGGCGACGCGGGCGACGCCCTCGGCGATTCGCTCTACGAGGCGCGGCTATTCGTGCGTGGGACGGTCAAGAGCCTCGGCGCGGACTGCATCGAGAAGCCGATGCGGGATGAGCACATACGCGCGCTGCATGAGGTGCTCGGGCGCGCCGGAATGAACGGAGAGATTGATCCTTCCGAGTTCAGGCGCTACGGCTCGGCGCGAAAGCTTTACAATTTCCACGTCGACAACGCGGGAGCCTATTGATGGACTGGACGCCTCGGACCACGCCGCGCGCCTCCGCGACTTTCGACGAGTTCTCGCTCTCCGAGATCCGCCGGGCCGCTGCGACCGGCATCTATGATATCCGCGGCTTCGGCGCCAAGCGACGCGTGCCGCAGTTCGACGATCTCCTCTTCCTCGGCGCCTCGATCAGCCGCTATCCACTCGAAGGCTACCGCGAGAAATGTGGCACCGACGTTTGGCTCGGCACCCGCTTCGCCGAGAAGCCGATCCACCTCAAGATTCCCATTACCATTGCCGGCATGAGCTTCGGCGCGCTCTCGGCCCAGGCCAAGGAGGCGCTCGGCCGGGGCGCGACGCAGGCCGGCACCTCGACTACCACCGGCGATGGCGGCATGACCGAGGAGGAGCGTCATCACTCGCACATCCTCGTCTATCAGGTCCTCCCCTCGCGCTACGGCATGAACCCCGATGATCTCCGGCGCGCCGATGCCGTCGAGATCGTGGTCGGCCAAGGGGCCAAGCCCGGCGGCGGCGGCATGCTGCTCGGCCAGAAGATCTCTGACCGGGTTGCCGAGATGCGCACGCTTCCCAAGGGCATCGACCAGCGCTCGGCCTGCCGCCACCCGGACTGGACCGGTCCAGACGATCTCGAGATCAAGATCGAGGAGATCAGGGAAATCACCGATTGGCAGAAACCGATCTACATCAAGGTTGGCGCCTCGCGGCCTTATTACGACACGGCGCTGGCGCTGAAGGCGGGTGCCGACGTGGTCGTGCTCGACGGCATGCAGGGCGGCACGGCGGCGACGCAAGAAGTGTTCATCGAGCATGTTGGCCTGCCGATCTTGGGGGCCATCAGGCCCGCGGTCCAAGCACTGCAAGATCTCGGCATGCACCGCAAGGTGCAACTCATCGTCTCGGGCGGCATCAGGAACGGTGCTGACGTCGCCAAGGCTCTTGCGCTGGGCGCGGACGCCGCCTCGATCGGCACGGCGGCGCTGATCGCGCTCGGCGACAATGACCCTGCGCTCGATGCAGAGTACCGCAAGCTCGGCAGCGCGGCCGGCTGCTATGACGATTGGCATGAAGGACGCGACCCGGCGGGCATCACGACGCAGGACCCAGTGCTTGCCGCGCGCTTCGATCCATTGCTTGGCGGCAGGCGGCTCGCTAATTATCTCGCGGTGCTAACGCTCGAGACGCAAACAATCGCGCGGGCGTGCGGCAAAAGCCACGTGCATAATCTCGAGCCGGAGGACCTCGTCGCCCTCACCGTGGAGGCCGCGGCCATGGCACGCGTGCCGCTGGCCGGCACAGACTGGATACCGGGTAAAGTGGGCAGTTCGTTCTGAAATAAGAAAGGGTAAGGTCATGGCAACAGATTTGGCGAAGGCCGCAAAAGAGCGCGGGATCAAATATTTTCTGATTTCCTATGTCGATCTCTTCGGCACGCTTCGGGCAAAGCTCGCGCCCGCCGCCGCCATTGGCGACATGGCCAAGGAGGGCGCGGGCTTTGCGGGCTTTGCGAGCTGGCTCGACATGACGCCAGCCGACCCCGACGTGCTCGCTATCCCTGACCCCGCAAGCCTGATCCAGCTCCCCTGGAAGAAGGAGGTCGGTTGGCTCGCCGCAGATCCCTACATGAACGGAAAGCTGGTCGAGCAAGCTCCACGCGTGGTCCTGAAGAACATGAGGGAGAAGGCCGCCAAGGCCGGTTACACGTTGAAGACCGGCGTCGAGTGCGAATACTTTCTTGTGAGCCCCGACGGGTCGGGGATCAGTGATGCGTCCGATACGCAATCGAAACCTTGCTATGACCAGTCGGCGCTGATGCGGCGCTACGACGTGATCAGCGAGATCTGCGATTCGATGCTTGAGCTCGGCTGGCAGCCCTATCAGAACGACCATGAGGACGCCAACGGCCAGTTCGAAATGAATTGGCTCTATGACGATTGCCTCGTCACCGCCGACCGCATGGCGTTCTTCAAATATATGGTCAAGGCGATCGCCGAGAAGCACGGGCTGCGCGCGACCTTCATGCCGAAGCCCTTCGCCAACCTGACCGGCAGCGGGTGCCACGTCCATGTGTCGCTGTGGAAAGACGGCAAGAACCTGTTCGAGGACGGTAATGACGGGCTAGGCCTGTCGCGCACAGCCTATAATTTCATCGGCGGCGTGATGGACGCAGCGCAAGAGCTGTGCTCGATCACCAATCCTACGGTGAACTCCTACAAGCGCATCAACGCGCCGGCCACGTTGTCGGGCGCGACCTGGTCGCCCAACAGCGTGACTTATGCGGGCAACAACCGCACGCATATGATCAGGATTCCCGGAAACGGACGCTTCGAGCTTCGGCTCGCCGACGGCGCGGCCAACCCCTACCTCCTGCCGGCGGCGCTTCTGGCCGCAGGTCTCGACGGCATGGCGCGGAGCATCGATCCCGGCAAGCCGCTCAACATCGATATGTATGCCGAGGGTCACAAGGCGCCTGTCGACACCAAGAAGCTGCCACTTAACCTGCTCGATGCTTTGCGGCTCACCGAACGGTCCGAGCTGTTGCGCCGCGAGCTCGGCAGCGAGTTCATTGATTCCTACATCAAGCTCAAGACCAAGGAGTGGGACGAGTTCTCGCGCCAGCTCACGCCGTGGGAGCGGGCAACGACGCTCGACTGCTAGCCGTTAGGTGCGCGGATAGATGATGATGGAGAGATAAGTCATGGGGAGCTTGGTCAGCTCCTCAGGCCCATGCAGCGCGGCGGCGTCGAAGAACAGCGCATCGCCAGGCGCAAGCGGATAGGCCTTGTCGGCGTGGCGATAGAGCACGCGGCCAGTCAGCATGTAGATGAACTCAACCCCTGCATGCTGGAACATGGTGTAGGGCTTGGCTTCCTCGGTGAGGGTGATGAGGTAAGGCTCGACCACGATCTCGCCGGAGATGGAATGACCGAGCAGCTGATATTGATGCCCGGCCTTAGTGCCACGCCGCTCGATGGTCACCCCCTTGCCGCCCAGCACATAGGAGCAGTCGCGCTGCTCCTCGTAGCTTGCGAAAAAGGTGGTGAGCGGCACGTTAAGTGCGCGCGACAGCGCTTCGAGGCTTTCGATCGAGGCCGAGACCGCGCCGTTCTCGATCTTGGACAGCATGCCGGCGGAAAGCCCGGCTTGCACAGCGAGCTCGGTCCCGGTCAAATCGAGCTTGCGGCGAATGCTCCGCACCTGGGCGCCGATCGACTCGGCGATGGAGCGGCTCGCAGCGGACTGCGGGGCGAGCGAGCCAGTCTTGAGCTCGCCGTCCTTGGGCGCTGGCGGGGCGATTTTGCGCCGAGGGGCCCGCGCCTTCCGTCGCACATCCATTTTGGCGGTCATGGAACCCCCTGCTCAGCGTCGCTCAAGGCCGGTATCATCGCTATAGCCAACCTCGCCCCCGTTCGCGAGCATTGATCACTCCGTGGAATCAGGCAATCCCGAACCTATCGTCATTCGCGATCCCGCGCCGGACGACGAAGGCGCGTGGCGGGTTTTGTGGGCGGGGTATTGCGCATTCTACGAGACCGATGTCTCCGAGGCGGTGACAGCAGGGACCTGGAGAAGGGTGCTCACGCCGGGCTCGCCCTTGTTCGGGCGCATCGCCGAATGGGAGGGCGAGGTCGCTGGGTTCACCCACTCGATCCTCCATGAAGGCTCATGGACGCTTGATCCGATCTGCTATCTCGAGGACCTGTTCGTCACTCCCGAGGCAAGAGGCCACGGCATCGGCCGCGCGCTGATCGAGGATCTGCTCGCACGGGCGAAGGAGCGTGGCTGGAGCCGTCTTTATTGGCACACGCGCGAGGGAAACGCGCCGGCCAGGCGTCTCTACGACGAGTTTGCGGCCGCGGACGATTTCGTCCGCTACCGCGTGTTCCTTACCTAACATGTGGTCAACTTCCATCCTGCCCAACGGAACTGCAAATTCCCATAGCAGTCGCATGTATGTTGGACTGGCGGGAAACTTTCTTTCCTGATAGTGTAGCCGGGAAAGAAGGCGGATACGAGCCCCGCTTCGAGTCAGGGGGATGTTATGGCTACAGGTTCCAAACACACCACTGCTTCCGAAGAGCTGCAATACGCTTCAGGAGGCCTTAAGCGCGAGACGGGCTGGTGGGGCGCCTTCGTCATCGGCCTTGCCGGCACGATCCTGGTAACCGGTATTGCGCCGGTGATGGTGACCCAACTTGGTGCGTCGGGCATTCCGATCACTGTTTTCATTACCCTAACGGGCTGGCTGCTTTGCCTGTTTTTGGCTGAGCTAGCCGCCATGATGCCCGAGCGCACCGGCGGATCGCCGTCCTATGCCTATCCGGCGTACAAGGATCGCTGGCCGCGGTTTGCGAAGCACATCAACGGCTTCACCGCTTGGGCCTATTGGCTTGGATGGTTTCCCGTGGCGCCGCTCAACATGATTTTAGCGTCGTTCTATCTGGCCGATCGTTTCCACCTCAACACGACAGCTGGATTTACGCCGATCAATACCTTTATCGCCTGGTCGACGTTCGTCATCGCGGTTGCGGGCTTACTGCTTTTCTTCATACCAGCCTATCGAGGCATCCGCTTCGGCGCGAACTTCGCCACCGTCCTGGCGCTGCTCTCAATGATCCCGCTGACTTTCATCGCGATCGCCTGGATCTTCAACCCAAGCGTAGTGAACCTTGGCGAGCTGTCCGGATTCCCGCGGGTCGACGGGTCGAGTTTCTTTTCCGGCATGGCCGGATTTAAGTGGTGGCAAGTATATATCGCCTATGGCTTCTTGCTGACGTGGAACGTCATCGCGATGGAGGCGGCCGCCTGCTACATCGGCGAATGCGCCAATCCAGATCGCGATGCCAAAATCGCGATGAACCTGGAAGGCGCCTACGGGGTGTTTATCTACACTCTGATACCGATCGCTTTTATCGTCGTTCTAGGGGCGAAGGCGCTAGCGGATCCCTCGCTCGCCGACCCGAAGACAATCTTCGTCACCTTCGCCGGAAAGGTGTTTCCTGGCCTCGCGGGTGAATTCCTCAACTGGGTGATTGCCTTCATGCTTATAGTGGCATTGGCGCTCTCGGCCCTCAACGCCATTTTGGGTTCGGGCAGAGCCCTCTATCAGATGGCACTCGATGGCGAGTTCCCCACCTGGTTCACAAAGATCAATGAACACGGCGTGCCGGCCAGAGCCATGGGCTTCAACGTCATCGCATCCCTCATTATCGTTTTGCTCGGGGGCGCGGTGGAGATCTATAGTTTCTCTAATGTTGGCTACACCGTGTCCTTCCTGCCAGTGCTAATCGGCTACTATTTGCTGCGCCAGGACAAGCCCCATCTCCGGCGACCGTTCAAGCTTCCTGAATTCATGAAATACGTCGCCGTTGCCCTGGCGGTGATCTATTTCGTCTTCTGGCTCTTCGGCGGTCTCTGGTACTCGAAGATCGGCAATGTCCAGATCTATTACTGGCTTGGCTGGGCGACGCTGCTGGCCTACCTACCGCTCTATTGGTACCGGGTTTACGTCGAAGACAAGCGGGCCCCTGCGGTCGACACTGGGCGCAAAGCAGCTTGAACAAAGGTTCCGACGGGCGCCAACTTGGCGCCCGTCCTCCTGCTGAAATCGCCGGACGTCTTACGGCGCTAAAACGCGACGGCAATCCCCTCGTTTTTATGGCCTTTGGCCCATCTTTAGTGGTCGTAGCTTTGTCCTAAGCCTTCCACTATGGAATCAGGAATGCCGACGGGTCCCGTGGAAGAGATCGCCGACTTTCTAGTCGACTTTCCTCCATTCGATCAGCTTGCCCGCGACGATCTGCTGCGCATCGCCGCGGCCGTTACAATACGATCTTACCCGGCGGGCACGGACATTCTAGTCGAGGATGGCCCGCCGGCGACGGAGCTTTTCGTCATCCGTAGCGGCTCAATCGAGTTGCGCCACCAAGACGAGGTGGTGGATATCCTCGAGCCCGGAGAGAGCTTCGGCCACCCATCGCTGCTGACGGGCATGGCGGCGGCATTCACAGTCCGCGCGCACGAAGACACCACGTGTTACGCAATCGGGCGCGAGTTGGCGTTGAAAGTTCTCGGCCGGCCTGAAGGTGCCATCTTCGTTGCCCGAACCATGCGCGAGCGGCTCGTCCGCACCGGCCACACGGTCCACGGCCTGCCGGAGGTTCGCACAATCCGCGTCGGCAACCTCATATCGGGGCCGCCGGTGCTCTGCCGTCCAGACCGAACAATCCGAGAAGCCGCGAGCTTGATGAGTGCAGAGCGTGTCTCGGCTCTCTTCGTCTCCGCGGCTGCCGAATTGGGTATCGTGACCGACACCGACTTCCGTGAAAAAGTGGTGGCCGGAGGTGTCTCGCCCGAAGCGCCTATCAGCACGATCATAAGCCGCCCACTCAAGACCGTTCGTGCGGACCGCTTCGCGGCGGATGCCGCACTCGACATGCTCTACGCAGGCGTTGAGCACCTGGCGGTTACCGACGCGCGAGGCAAGGTCGTGGGAGTCGTGTCAGCGGGCGACCTGATGGGACTCGCCTATTGGAGTCCGTTTGCCCTTCGCGCGGCCATCTTCAACGCGCCCACCGAAGCGGCCCTTGACGCCGCTACCAAAGAGTTGCCTGGGATGTTCGCGGCCCTGGTCCAGGCTGGACTCAGCGCGCCCGACATCGGACGGGTATTGGCGCTCAGCTGTGACGCCGTCACGATACGTTTGCTCGATTTCGCCATAGCGCGTCACGGGCCCGCTCCTCGGGCCTGGGCTTGGCTCGCGCTCGGGAGCGTGGCTCGCCGAGAACTCACCCTCGCTTCGGATCAGGATAACGCGCTCGCCTATGCCGATCCCGGCGACGAGGAGGTGGACGCCTATTTCGAGCGCATTGCCGCCCACGTGAATGCGGGTCTCGGCCGCGCAGGGTTCGGGGCCGACATTTCTGGTGTGGTGGCTGAAAACGCGCTCTGGCGTATGTCCGAGTCGCGCTGGATTCAGACCTTTCGAGACTGTCTTGAGACCCTCGACTGGTCGCACCTGATCCGGGCAGCAGTTGCCTTCGATTTCCGGCATGTCGCGGGGGGACTCGAAATTACGCCTCCGCTGGTGGCCGTGCTTCAGGAAGCACGAGAGCATCGCGGCTTCCTAGCCCATATCGCTCGAACCGCCACCGACGTCGATGTGCCGCTGCCGAACTGGTTCCAGGTGTCGCGATGGGAGCGTCAGGAGATCGATATCAAGAAGACTGGGATTGTACCGATCGCCAATCTGGCGCGATTCCATGCCCTGTCGAACGGCATCACCATCTCCCCCACCCTTGATCGGCTGATTGCCGCAGAAGAGTTGGGGGTGCTGAACAAGGAAACCACGCAATCGCTCCAGGAGGCTTTTACCTTTATCTGGCAGGTCAGGCTCGATCACCACGCTCGGCAGATTCGCGAGGGCCGCTCGCCAGATAACCTCATTCGGCCCAACCAGTTGCCGCCGCTCGCCCGCAAAGAGTTGCGCGAAGCATTCCGCGCGATCGCTGCTGCCCAGCAGCAGCTCTACCGATTTGTTCCACTCGGGATGTGATTTAAGCGAGCAGGACTTCCAGCTCTCCAAGGACACGCACGCAGCCGACCTCGCGCGGCTTGTGCAAATGGCCGCAAAACACTTGGGGACGCCCAAGGATCTGCCAGGCTTGCCCAACCGCGAGCGCCGAGGGATCAGGAGGGAGTTGAAAGAAGTGGTAAACGAAAGCCGGCGGGGTGTGCGAAACCAATATATCGACCCGGCCCGCGTCGGCGAACCGCGCGACATCTACCAAGGTGACCTGCTCTTCAGGCCACCAGTCCACCCCGTTCCGCCGTACGGCTCGATCGATAATTGAGTCTCCGCCCCCGAGGAAGGCAATCCGCCGTCCGTCCAACTCGAGCACCGTTCCCCTGGGGACGTACACGAGATTCGGTGCCATCTCGGTCGGTTCGACAATGCCGCGGTAGGACGGCTCGTGATCGTGATTTCCGGTGACGTAGTAGACTTGGCGTGCCAGGGGCGGGACCCCGGGCGCTGTCGGGCCCAAATCGTCCTGGTGCAGGCCTAGATCACCGACTTGAATTGCAATCTCTACACTTGTGGGAAGTCCGGCGACTGCCCTTGCCAGGCGGTCGAAGGCCCGATGCACGTCGCCGATGAACGCAATCATCTGCGCTGGTCGGGCCGAAGCCAGACGAAGTTGATGGCTCCGAAGAGTTGTGACCCGCGCAACATGGTTTAGCCGGTTTGCTTGCTGTCGACGACCAGATAGACGGGGATGGAGGCCAGCCTGCGCACGCGCTGGGGCTCTTGCGACCAGATCATGCCCGAGATGAACCAGTGCTGCGGAGGGTCCGCTGCCATTACGATCGCGTCGGCGCCGCGGTGGCGGGCTTCGGCGACAATGCGCTTGGCTGCGTTGCGCGTGCCGGTGACTTGGCCGCTGGCAGCGATGTTGCGCCGCTTCAGCAAGGCGATGGCACCCGCCACGCTTTCGTGCCGCTCCCGCATTTCTCGTTTATTGGGCAGCAATCCTGGATTCGGCAGACCGAAGCTCGTGCCCCAGATGCGCGCGATCGAAAGCACATGCACCTCGGCCCCGGCCTTCTCGGCCATGCGTCCGGCGAATTTCGTCGCAGCCTGTGGGATTGGGCGCCCCTCGGAGGCGAGGATGATTAATTTGCCCGCGAAATCATCGGGCGGTGGCGGTTCCGGCACCCTCTGCCAGGGCCAGCGAAAGGAGAGGAATGAGCCGATCGCAATCGTCATGGACCGTGTGTTGCTACGAAGCTACTAACGCCGCGTGTCAGTCGCGACTGCGTGCCTACTTTCCTTCAAACCTCTTCTCTCGGCTTCTTTCCGCGCCGCCGCTTTCAGTTGGAGCAGTTCAGCATCTGTCAGCCGCGCGATGGCTCGCAGTATTTTAGTGAACGTGATATCTGCGTCTTCAATCATGTCGCCTTCCACCGGCGGATTACCGTCCCCTGTGGCGGGAGATGCTACGGGGCGACCTCGGCGCGGTCAACGGACGCGAAATAAGATTTCCTCTAGGTAAAGTCGGCAAACCAAGGGCGCGCCAACGGTGGGGCACAGGAATTGAGCGATGAGCTTCTAGGCGCCACCGGGCTGCTTTCGGCCTTACCCACGAGTCTTGAGGGAGGCGAGATCGGACTTGGTTGGTCGCTCCCCTTCGTCGGACTGTTGCTGTCGCTGGCGCTGCTACCCTTGCTTGCGCCACGCATCTGGGACCGGCATTTCGGCAAGATCGCCTGCGCCTGGGCACTGGCCTTTGCGCTGCCGGCCGCAATTTCATTCGGCCTAGCCACGGCCGCAGGGGAAGTCTGGCACACGCTGTCGCTCGATTTCTTCCCATTTATCCTCATGGTGTTTGCACTGTTTGTCGTTGCCGGAGGGATCAGGCTCACCGGCAATCTCATTGGCACGCCTGCCACGAACACCGCGCTCATTGGCTTCGGCACGCTTTCCACAAACCTGGTTGGTACCGTCGGCGCCTCCCTGCTGCTGATCAGGCCCCTGCTCCAGGCCAACAAGGACCGGCAACACAAGGTTCATGTCTTCGTTTTTTTCATTTTCTTGGTCTGCAATATTGGAGGCACGCTCACTCCGCTTGGCAATCCCCCCATCTTCCTGGGCTTCCTGAATGGGGTGGATTTCTTCTGGACGCTTGAGACCATGTTGGGGCCGACGCTGTTTGTGAGCGGTATCCTGCTTCTGCTGTTCTACATCATCGATCGCCTGGCCTGGAACCGGGAGCCGGCGGAAGTGAAGGGCAAGAAAGGTGCGCCCCGCCAAGTGCGCATCGAGGGTGTGCATAACGTCTTGTATCTCGCAGGTGTGGTGGCGGCGGTGCTGGTGAGCGGCATATGGGATAGCGGCGAAACGATACCGGTCGGCCTTGGTAGCAGAATGCCGGTCAATGGTCTGGCGCGCGACACGGCGTTGCTGGTTCTGACCTACCTCTCCTGGAAGACCACGCGCAGCTCGATCCGCATCGAGAATGCCTTCTCCTGGACGCCGTTTCAGGAGGTGGCGATCCTGTTTGCCGCGATCTTCATTACGCTGATCCCCATCCTGGCGATGCTCCGCGCCGAGCACCAAGGCCAGTTCGCTCCGCTGCTCGATCTCGTATCGACGGCGGACGGCCAGTCAAACCCGGTGGCCTATTTCTGGCTCACCGGAGCCCTGTCGAGCTTTCTCGACAACGCTCCTACCTATCTCGTCTTCTTCAACCTTGCCGGCGGCGATGCGCAGGAGTTGATGGGACCGCTTGCCGGCACGCTTACCGCCATCTCCGCAGGCGCGGTGTTCATGGGCGCCAACACCTACATTGGCAATGCCCCGAACTTCATGGTGAAGTCGATCTGCGAGGAGCGCGGGATCAACATGCCGAGCTTCTTCGGCTACATGCTGTGGTCCGGCGGGATACTTTTGCCGCTGTTTGCTTTGCTGACCATCTTTCTCCTGCCGTGAGGCGAAGCGCTCAAGCCATGGCGAAGTGGCGTTCCCCTAAAAAGATTCGCGATAGATTTCTTGCCTGGCAATGCCTCATTCGGCAGACTGCCATGCGCGAACAAGGCGGCCGTCCCTCTCCCGGCATGCGCCCGCGTGTGCGCGATACATCGGGGCGCGAGCTCGCGCCGGCACTGACCGTGCTACTCGTGCCCGAGGAGCCCGGAGAGAGCACGGCCTTCTTCCGCTTCCAGGTGATGAAAACGCAAGATCCTCGCGACGTCTATGAGCGGGTTCTTGACTATCTTCAGGCCGATTATTTTCAGCAGCCGCTTAATTTTAGCGACCGGCTGACCGCGGTGTTGCCCGAGAGCTCGCCGCTCGCCGAGCGACTCCTTGCCGATGGGAGTTGCACGCTCGAGTTCGATCAGTTCAGGCAGGCCTATCACTTGCCGTGCGAGGTCACCCTGCTCAAGGAGGGCGACGAGCGGCGCGAGGCGAGCCTGTGGCATAATCGTGCCTTCAATCCTGCGCTGCCCGACCAGGCACTGGTGCTCGAGTTCACGCCCGATTGGACGTCGGCCGGGACCAGAGACTGATCCCGGCCGCCTCTTTTCATTCAGCAACGTTAAATCGGATGTAGGCCTACGTCCAAAAGATGAAGTATCCGGCCGCCGCGACAATCACGCCTGCGACAAGCGTAACATAGGGCAGCATCCCCGCCTTCGGCGCTCCCAACGGTTTCCCATCCGGAGAGAGGTCGGCGAGCATATTCGCGGGAAAGACGCCCTTGTCTTGCACGTAGTGGCGGAAGATGAAGACCGGAATGATGAGTGCAACGGCGACGATGCCGGCCGTGAGCGTGCCCGCGCCCCAAACATCGGCGCCAGCGCCGAGCAGGAACGCATTGACGAAGGAGAGCACAACGCCCGCCGCGAGCAGCCAATCAGGCGCCTTCCACGGACGCCTCACATGAGCGTTGTCGATGCGATGGATCCAGCCGGCGTTGAGGTTCAAGAAGTTAAACACGATGTAGCAGACGTTGGAGACCGCGAGCACGAAGAGGTAGTCTGACATCAGGAGCAGGATCAGATTGAAGGTCAGATCCGTCCACATGCCGTGCGTCGGAGCGCCGTTTCTGTTCACGTGGCGCAGATAACGCGGCAGCCAGCCGTCGACGGAGCCTTGGTACAGCGTCCGCGAGCTGCCGGCCATCGCCGTGGTGATGGCGAGCATCAAAGCGAGCAGCAGCATCACCACGAGCAGATTGGTGATGAAGGGCCCGCCGCCGACCATCGAGGCCATGGCTTGCGCGACGCCTGAACCGTCGACGATGCCGGGAGCCATGACCCCGGCGAGGCCAAGGGCGCCCTGGAAGGAGAGCGGCACGAGAATGTAGACCGCGATGCAAAGCAGGCCCGAATAGAGAATGGCCTTGTAGGTATCGGTCGCGGGATTCTTGAACTCGCTCGTGTAGCAGATGGCCGTTTCGAAGGCGTAGGCCGACCAGGCGGCGATGAACAGGCCACCGAAGAAGAGCGTCCACCCGGCCTTGTTCCAGGCCGCAGTCGCGGGATCGGTACCCGGGGCGAACGGCTTGAACGCGTCCAGCGCGACGTCCCCAGTGATCAGCGGCACGATGCCGATGATGAGGAGCGGGAGAAGAACCGCGACTCCGACGATGGTCTGCACCTTTGCGGTCGAGAGAATGCCGCGATGCTGAATGGCGAAGGAGATCGCGATGAGGATGGCGCCGATGAAGAAGGTCGAGTTGAGCCGGAGCTTCAGGCCCTCCTTCAGGAAGCCGAGATCGGCGAGCTGGATTTCCCAGGTCCTGATCGCGGCATCAGACGCGAAGAAGGCATTGAGAATGTAGCCGGCGGCGATGCCGCAGCCGATGGCGAGCACCGGCGTCCAGGCGAGCCAGTTACACCACACCGACAGCGGCGCGATGAACTTCGAGTAGCGTACCCAGGCGGCCGCGCCATAGACCGAGGCTCCGCCCGATTTGTTCGGGAACAGGCCCGCGATTTCGGCGTAGGTGAAGGCTTGGATGAAGCCGAAGATCACCGACAGCGTCCATACCAGCGCCGAGGGGGTGCCGACCGTCGCGGCGATGCCTCCGATAGAGAAGAGGACGAGAGCTGGCACGCCGCTCGCGACCCAGAATGCATCCTTCCAGCCGATGGCGCGGTGAAGTTGCCGCTCTGACGACGGAACGGCACCGGCAGTCTTAGTGGCAGCGACCATGGTACCTTTCCTTTAGGCCGCGCCCTCGATCGCGCTCGCCCGTCCTCGAGGGCTCAAGTCATCTTTTCTGTGTTGCCAAACCCCTTGCATAGCTCCCATGCGGGCAGAGTACTCCCGCCCTCTAGAATTTCCGATAGGCCTTGTTCAGATCGTGTAACGGATGGTTGGGCGAGGTCTGGAATCTCACCAGAAGCTCGCGCGCCAACATGTCGCGATCCTGCTGATTGTCAGGCAGCTTCATCTCCTTCGGAATGCGCACCCAGCCATTGATATTGCGGTCGAAGATTGCCGGCTTCCCGGCCTCGTAGCCCATATGCACGTCCTCGAGCCAGTTGAGGTCGTCCCAGCCCATGAACTCCATGTAGGCTTTGAGGTAAGGGGTGAGCCGCTCGTAATCGGGGAGCAAATTGACGTCGTAGCGGTAGCCGATGTGCTGGCCGATCGCCTGCTCGCGGGCGGTATCGAGGCCCGCCGCGTCTTTAAGATATTTATCGACGTCGCTCTTGGTTTTCGCCTTCTTGCCGGCCTTGCTGCCCATGCGCCCTGCTCCGCTCATCCGATCTTGTGGTAGTTGTCGACGCCGACGGTGTAGTCGGTGCCGGCGAGGGGCACCTGCGCCATCGCCGAGGCTTCCATGGTGAGCGCCGCCAGATCCTCGGGCTCGAGACTATGAATGCTCGTCTTGCCGCAGGCGCGCGCGAGCATCTGCGCCTCCAGCGTCAGCGTATGCAGGAAATTGTAGACGCGCTCGGCAGCCTCGTCGGGATCGAGCCGCTTCCTGAGCTCCGGGTCTTGCGTGGTGATACCAACCGGGCAGCGGCCGGTGTGGCAGTGATAGCAATAGCCAGCCGGGACGCCGATCTCGTTCTCGAAATCCGATTCCGGAATCTCCTTGTTGCAATTGAGCGCCATCAGCACGGAATGGCCGATGGCCACCGCGTCGGCGCCCAGCGCCATCGCCTTGGCGACATCGCCGCCGTTCCTGATGCCGCCGGCATAGACGAGGGAGATCTCGCCGCGCTTGCCGAGCTCATCGATGGCGCGGCGCGCTTGGCGGATGGCGGCGATGCCTGGCACGCCGGTATCTTCGGTGGCGACATGCGGGCCGGCGCCCGTGCCGCCCTCCATGGCGTCGATATAGATGGAATCAGGCCCGCACTTCACCGCCATGCGCACGTCGTCATAGACGCGCGCGGCGCCGAGCTTGAGCTGGATCGGGATCTCCCAGTTGGTCGCCTCGCGCACCTCCTCGATCTTGAGCGCAAGATCGTCGGGCCCGAGCCAGTCGGGATGGCGCGCAGGCGAGCGCTGATCGATGCCAGCAGGCAATGAGCGCATCTCGGCCACCTGGTCGGTGACCTTCTGGCCCATCAGATGGCCGCCAAGCCCGACCTTACAGCCCTGACCGATGAAGAACTCGCACGCGTCCGCGAGTCTCAGATGATGCGGGTTGAAGCCGTAGCGCGACTGGATGCACTGATAGAACCACTTGATCGAGTAGCGGCGCTCGTCGGGGATCATGCCGCCTTCGCCGGAGCAGGTAGCGGAGCCAGCCATGGTGGCGCCGCGGGCGAGCGCAATCTTCGCCTCGTAGGAGAGCGCGCCGAAGCTCATGCCGGTCACATAGACCGGGATGTCGAGCGTCATGGGGCGCTTGGCCTTAGGTCCTATCACCGTCTTGGTGTCGCATTTCTCGCGATAGCCCTCGATGACGAAGCGGGTAAGCGTGCCGGGCAGGAAGGTGAGGTCGTCCCAGTGCGGGATCTTCTTGAACAGCGAGAAGCCGCGCATGCGGTAGCGGCCGAGCTCGGACTTCACATGGATGTCGTTGATGACCTCAGGCGTGAAGATCCGGCTATGACCAAGGATGAAGCGCTGCGATTCCGCCGGAACCTTTGCTGCGTCGTTGCCGCCTCGTTTGTTCTTTTTCATCGCTTGCCCAGCCCTGCGCTCCCTACAGCACCAGTTTCTTTTCGGTCGGCTCGAGATTGTCGTAGTTCCACAGCTGCTTGCCGGCGACGATCTTGCGGAAGGAATCGATGCCGCCCTTCGGCGTGACGTCGTAGAGGCGGAGCTTTCGCTCGAGCCATGCTTTGTCGAGATCAGTCATGGTGCCCCACACCGCATCGACGCCGAGGCTCGCGGGCTCGCCCGCGATATAGATCGTGCCGTCATACATGGAATCTCCGAGATTCTTGCCGGCATCGCCGCAGATCACCATGCGGCCGCGCTGCATCATGAAGCCCGTGAAGGCGCCCGTGTCGCCGCCAACGATGATAGTGCCACCCTTCATGTCAATGCCGGTGCGCGAGCCGACATCGCCCTTGCACACAAGGTCGCCGCCGCGGATGGCTGCGCCGAACTGCGAGCCGGCGTTTTTCTCGATGAGGATGGTGCCGCTCATCATGTTCTCCGCGCACGACCAGCCGACCCGGCCCGAGATGCGCACATTAGGGCCGTCGATGAGGCCCAAGCCGAAATAGCCGAGCGAGCCATCGATGATGAGATTGAGGCGATTGAGGATACCGACGGCGATGGAATGCTTGGCGCCGGGGTTTTTGATGACGATGGTGCCGTAGCCGTCCTGCACCAATTCGCGGATGCGGAGATTGACATTCTTCGACGGCATGTTTGACGCGTCGATCTCGGAGCGCTTGTTGAAATCGACGTCGTAGGCGTTGGGTAGCACAAAGCCGTTGGCGGCCTCGTTCAAGTCGATGTCGAAGAAGGCTTGCCGCGAGCGGCCGCCAAGCTTCTCGGTGTGCATGCCCATCTCATGGGACATGCGCTCCTGCTCGGAAGGGGCCGATCGCGTCAGCGCTGCCATACGCGCACCTCTTCGTCGTAGGGGTCAGACGTGTCGATCTCGCGCGGCACGATGGCGCGGATGGCGACCTCTTCCGAGGCTAGCGCGACGAGATTGTCGCTCTCGAACAGAACCATGGGCTTGGCCGCCATGGTGTCCTTGGCCATGCCGAGCTCGTTCTCGGTCGCCACGACATAGGTGAACACGCCGTCGATGTCTTTGATCGAGGCTCTGAGCGAGTCCTCAAGCGTGGCGCCCTGCTCCAAATTGTTGGCGGTGTAGACGGCGAGAAGCTCTGAGTCGCAGTTGGACATGAAGCGGTGGCCGAGCCGCTCCATTTCGCGCCGCATGATCCAGTAATTGGTGATCTGGCCGTTATGGACCACGGCGATGTCGTTATAGGGATAGGCCCAATAAGGATGGGCTGAGCGGATATCGACATCCGACTCCGTCGCCATGCGGGTATGGCCGATACCGTGGGTGCCGCGGAACGAGCCGAGCCCGTATTGCTCCGACACGCGGCTCGCATCGCCTAAGTCCTTGATCAGCTCTAGCGCGCTGCCGAAGGACAAGACCTCGGCCCCCTCGATCTGCTCGATCTCGGTGGCGAGACGGCGCGTGTCGCCGGCATAGCGCAAGCGATAGCGGAACGCATAAGGGGTGGCCTCGGCGACCTCGACGGTCTCGGCGCCGAGCTCGGCGAGCATCTTATCGACCTCGACCTGCCGGTCCCTGATCTTCTGGCGGATGTGGTGGTCCTTGGTCAGGTCCTCTTGCTCGGCCAGTTTTAAGCGCATGACATATTCGTTCGGCGTCGACGCGCCGTAGACCGCGAAGCCCGTCGAGTCGGGGCCCCGGTGCCTCAGGCTGCTCAACATTGCGGTCATCTCCTTGCCGACGCTGGTTGCGCCGTCGCGGTGAATGAGCCCAGCAATCCCGCACATTGTTGTTATCCTCCCTTGTTCTTTGCGCTACCTCGCCACTTGAGCGCGGCTTGCGCGCCGCCCCTTAAGGCAGGCAGTCGAGATAAGTCTTGGTGTCCCATTCGGTCACGGTGTGCAGGAAACGCTCCCACTCATCGCGCTTATATTCATCGTAGAGGCGGTACATCTCACCAGGCAGCGCCGAGCGTATGACATCGTCCTTCTCGAGCGCGGCAAGTGCATCGCCGAGCGTCATCGGCAGCTTCTTCACCTGCTTGCCGGCTTCCATCGCCTGATAGATGTTGCGCTCCTCCGGGGGCCCCGGATCAAGATTGTTATTCAGCCCGTCATCCATAGCCTTGATGAGCGCTGCCGCCATTAGATGCGGGTTCACCATGGCGTCGACCGCGCGATACTCGAAGCGCCCTGGCGCGGAGACGCGCAAGCCGGTGGTGCGGTTCTGGAAGCCCCAGTCCGAGAAGACCGGCGCCCAGAAACCAGTGTCCCAGAGTCGCCGATAGGAGTTCACCGTCGAGCAGCCGATGGCGGTCAGCGCGCCCAGATGCCTGACGATGCCGCCGATTGCCTTCAAGCCCACTTTTCCGGGAAGCTGGATGTCTTCCGTGTCGGGCATGAAGGTGTTCTCGCCGCCACGCGCATACATGAAGTTCTGCTGCGCGCCGGGAAGTTTCTTCGGGTCGTTGCCGAGCGTCTTCATCTCGTCCTTGCCACCGCGCCACAGCGAGATGTTGTGATGGCAGCCATTGGCCGACACGCCCATGAAGGGCTTGCACATGAAGCAGGCGATGATGCCGAATTCGCGCGCGACCTGTGCGCAGATTTGCCGGTAGGTAGAAAGACGGTCAGCGGTCCGCAGCGCATCGTCGAAAGTGAAATTGAGCTCGAGCTGACCGGGAGAGTCCTCATGATCCCCCTGGATCATGTCGAGGCCCATCTTCCGGCAGTATTCGATCACGCGCATATAGACCGGGCGCAGGCTCTCGAACTGATCGATGTGATAGCAATAAGGATTGGAATAGCCGCCGTTCGGCTGACCGCTCTCGTCCTTCTTCAGCCACATCATCTCCGGCTCGGTGCCATGCCGAAGCTGTAGCCCATGCTCATTCTTGAACTCGTCGTGGATGCGACGAAGGTTGCCCCGCGCATCGGCGGTGAGGAACGCTCCAGGCTCATTCCGCTCCTCGCGGTTACGGAACAGCGTGCACCAGAGCCGCGCCACCCGCTTGTCCCAGGGGAGCTGCATGAAGGTCTCTGGCTCGGGAATGCCAACCAGCTCCGCCGCCTCCGGCCCGTAGCCGAGATACTCGCCGCGCCGGTTGAGGAAGAGGTTCATGGTGGCGCCGTAGACGAGCTGGAAGCCCTTTTCCGCCACGCTTTCCCAATGGTCTGACGGAATGCCCTTGCCGCAGATGCGACCGGTCACCGACACGAATTGCAAGTAAAGATAGTCGATGCCGAGTTCGTCGATCTTCTTGCGGACCTCGGCGACTAGCTTTTGCCGCCCTGGGGCATCGACAAAGGCCTCGATGTCCGTGGGCGCGGACCCAGCCGTCCTCTTTCCTTTCGCAGTCTTTACGCGCTGTTCCATGGTCCACTCCGACTTTTGACTGACTGGTCTTCAACTCCACGGAAATGGGCTGTGGGAGGTCGGGTGTAATTCGCCCTTGGCAAAGCGCGCGAAGCGGAACGGCTCAAGCAACGCGCTCTTCTCGCCCGTCAACTCCCGCGCCACCAGCTTACCGACGCCGATCATCTTATACCCGTGATTGGAGTCGGCAATCACATAGACGTTCTCGCGGAACGTATCGAACACCGGAAAATTGTCCGGCGTGAAACAGCCGAGTCCGCCGGAGTTTTCGTCCCGCCGGTAAAGCGGCATTTTGCCCTCGAAACGCTTCTGACAATGCGCGAGCGCCGAGCACCACATCTCGATGAAGTCGTCGCCGACCACGAACTCGGGCGACTCTGGGCCATAAGGATCGACCGCCACCTGGTCGGCATCCTGGTCGACTTTGTAGGGCGAGGCGCCGCCCTGCACGCCGCCGAAGCTGAAGTCGGGCTTGTAATAGATGCCCCAAAGCTTGTCGGTGATGAGCTTGCCGTCGCGGTCCGAGTAGAGCGGCGCGTCGGTGTCGACGTGGAGAACCGGAGGAAAGCGCCCATCATTGGTCTTGTGCATGTCGGGATCGACGCCAAGCGTGCCTTCCTCGAGGCACCAGAACTTCCACATCGGCACGTCTTCATGGACCTTGCCCCGCAAGTCCTTGACGGTAATGCGCTTCGGCAATTCGAGCAGGTTCCAGATCTTATTCACCCAAGGGCCGACGCCGACCACCACTGTCTCGCAGGCGATTCTGCCCTGATTGGTATTGATCGCGGTGACGGCGCCTGAGTTCGAGCCGAACTCGAAGTCGAGAACTTCGACGCCGGAGAGAATGCGCACCCCCTCATTCTCGGCCTTGACGGCGAGCCCGTGCATGCTCGCGCGGTTATTGGCATAGCCGCCGCGCTTCTCGTGCAACACCGAGGTGATGCCCTTCGCCTGCCAATCGTCGAACAGACTTCTCATATATTTTGCCGAGTCCTCGGCGCCCTCGATAAACACCGACTCGTAGCCGATCGCCTTTTGCTGCTGATAGATCGAGGCGACATCTTCATGCATGCCTTCGGGGCTGATCTGCATGTAGCCCACGGGATGGTAGCTGTAGGCCTTGGGGTCGCTCTCCCACACGTCCACGGAATGAGCCATCAACTCGCGCATGGCGGGCTGGAAGTAATTGTTCCGCACGACGCCGCAAGCGATACCCGAGGCGCCCGCCGCGACCGCGGTCTTGTCCACAACAAGAATGTCGGCACCGGAGCCTCTGCCCGCCGCTTTCAAGCTTTGCGCGAGGTGGAAGGCAGTGCTCAGCCCATGGATGCCTGCGCCGATGATGGCGTATTTCGTGCCTTTGGGAACGGCCATCCCCGCCCACGCTCCATTCAGCCTGCCGGTCCAATGTGGTCTTTCCTATAGACCTGGAAGCCCAATTGGGCCACATTGGTATGCCAACTCCGGCGACGTATTAGCGCACGGGTGAGGACCGATTGTAAACCAATTTCTGCATGCGGGCCCAAAGTGGGCTTGCTTTCGGAAGGAGAAAGTCCGTTGACCGAGCATCGCAACACCGAGGCGGAACCCATCATCGTCAGTCTCACGCGGCCAAGCCGCGGCGTTGGCGCGATCTCCGCCTATCTGCAGCGAGCGATAGAGACCGGCGCTTACAGCGAAGGCGACCGGCTTCCGCCAGAACGACAACTAGCGGCGACCTTCCAGGCGGCGCGAAGCACCGTGCGGCGTGCGCTCGATCAACTCGAAAAGGCAGGGCTCGTGTCGCGCCGACTCGGCAGCGGCACCTTCGTCGGCGCTACTTCGGCGGGATCACGGAAGGCGAGCGAGCTGGTCGATCAGGTAAGTCCGCTCCAGCTCGTCGAGGCCCGCCTCGCCGTCGAGCCATTCACCACGCGTCTTGCCGTGCTGCATGCGACGCGGCGAAATCTCGACGACATGGAGGCGGTGCTCACTCACGCCGAGGAGTCGCTCAACGACAAGGACGAGTTCTCCAAATGGGACTGCGAGTTCCACCTCCTGATAGCGCATGCGTCCGGCAATCCTCTGCTCATCAATGTCTATCGGCAGATCAATCACGTGCGCCTGCATGCGCAATGGGACGCGATGAAGGATAAGATCCTTACGCCCGATGTGATAAACGACTACAATCGCCAACATCGAGGAATATTCAACGCGATCAACGAGCGTGATGCGCAGAAGGCGCACGCCCTAATCAGCGAACACCTCGAGAAAGCACGCGACGATCTCATCAAGGCGAACAGTCCCTAGATACGCTTTGAACGGGGGAGGGATGATCCTGCGCTCCGCCGCGTTTCTCGACGGCAGCGACAAGGCCGCCGAGCAATGGGAACTCGAACGGGCGCTTTTCCGCGTTCGAGTTCGGCTTTTGAGTCCGAAACGCGGCGAGGGTCTTACTTGAGCCCAATTATTGGCTTCTGAAGGAGCACGGGCCGCTTCGCGACGGGCTAAGCAAGGGCGGCCGTCACTCCAATGAGGGGAGCCCAATGATGATGCGTATGTCAATGTCACTCCTGGCGGCGCTGCTGCTTGCGGGCGCTGCCGCTCAGTCAGCGCAGGCGCAAACCGGCCCGGTGCAGGGCGTCGCCAAGGGCACCGCGACGGTTGGAGTGGGCGTTGCGCAAGGGACGGCGCAAGCAGGGCAGGGTCTCGCGCAAGGAACGGTCAGCACAGCCAAGGGCGT
>Ga0207657_10000036_pt1 | contig 125256 bp, 122 predicted proteins | sample KBSC33metaG_FD_184316 | JGI IMG/M metagenome (GOLD analysis project Ga0207657, IMG submission 184316) | Corn rhizosphere microbial communities from Kellogg Biological Station, Michigan, USA - KBS C3-3 metaG (SPAdes) (version 2) | ecosystem: Host-associated > Plants > Roots > Rhizosphere >...
CCGCTGGAGGGACAGCTGGCCTCGCTCCAGCACCGGATGCTGCGCGCCGCCCGCGCGTTCCTCGACCCGATGGTGAACCTCGGTCAGATCACACCCGAGGAGGTCAGGCGGGTGCTGATGGAGGACGTCGTGCTGTCCGAGGGAATGGCGAAGCAGGAGGTGGATCGGTACACGTTCCGGGCTCCGGGCCAGGCAACGTCGTACTACATGGGCTACCGGTCGATGCTCGAGGCGAGGCAGCGCGCCGAGCTCGCCCTCGGTGGTCACCTCGACCGCCAGCGCTTCCACGACTTCATCCTCGCCCAGGGCCTGCTGCCGCCGGACCTGCGGCTGCGCGCGGTGATGGAAGAGTTCGTGCCCGCGGAGAAGGCTCGGGCCGCGGCGAGCGCCCCGGCTCCGAAGACGAAGACCAACTGACGGGCCTCCCACCGCTCGGGGCGAGGCAGAGACTGTCAGGCGACGGAATGGGCGCTAGGGTGGCCCGGCCGCCGTGATGACCTCGCTCTGGATCGCGATCCAGCCGTTCGCGCGCCTCGCGCCCTGGATCGTCCTGGGCTCGGCGCTGGCGGTCTTCCCGGTGCTGTTCTTCGTTCCCGCACCGTATGGAAGGCACTTCCGTCCCGGCTGGGGGCCAGCGCTGAGCGCACGGCTGGGCTGGGTGGCGATGGAGTGGCCGTCGGTCGCGCTCTTCGCGCTGGTGTGGCTCGCGAACCCCGACTTCGGCACGCCGATGGTCACTGCCCTGGGATTGCTCTGGCTCGTCCACTACGTGCAGCGCACGTTCGTCTTCTCGCTGCTGCAGCGGAGCTCCGGGCGGCGGCAGGCCCTGCTCACCGTCGTGCTCGCGGACCTGTTCAACGTGCTGAACGCGACCGGGAACGCGGCCGCCCTCCACGAACGCCCGTTCGACGCGGCATTCGCCGCCGGGTCGGTGCTCTTCGCTGGCGGGCTGCTGCTCAACGTGCACTCTGACCAGCTGCTCCGGCGCCTGCGGCAGCCCGGAGAGACGGCGTACAAGATCCCCGTCGGCGGAGGATTCGCCTGGGTGAGCGCCCCCAACTACCTGGGGGAGATCGTCGAGTGGGTCGGCTTCGCGCTCGCAGCCCAGACCCTGGCCGCATGGGCCTTTGCGGCCTTCACCCTGGCCAACCTGGCCCCACGTGCCGCCGCGAACCACCGCTGGTACCGGGAGCGGTTTCCCGACTACCCGGGCGAGCGACGGGCTCTCATCCCGTTCGTGTGGTGACGATGAGGAGGGGAAGACGCCGGCCGAGTGGGCGTCCCTGAAAAACGGCCGCAGCCCTCCCGGGGTCTCGGAGCCCGGGGAGGCCGCGGCCGACCGACGCAGGCGCGTCGGATCGATGCGCGCTCAGTTCCCGCGGGCGACTTCGACCGAGCCGCAGCCGGTCCAGGTGTACTTCAAGGCGGCGTCGTGGACCGGGACTGCGCCCGCATTGCTGGTGCCGTTGAGCGTGCGGCGGATCTCGAGCGTCCCACCGGTGATGCAGTACGGCGAGGCCTGGTAGGTGAGGTTCGCGTCGAATCCTGCCGTGTACTGGTAGTCGTACGTCGTCGACCCGCTCGCGGCGTGTCCGCTGAAGGCGCTCCGGCCCTGGCCGACGATGGTGGTCTCGGTGACGGTGAGCTGACCCGTCCAGTTGTAGGTCCCGTTCGCGCTGACGTTCCCGGAGCTGTAGGCGTAGGTCACGGTCAGGTTCCAGGTCACGGTGTTCCCGCTGACCGAGAGGCTGCCGTTCAGCGTCTCGTTGAAGCCGCTGCCGCTGATGGTGCAGTTGCTGTACGTGATGCTCGAGCTGGTGAACGTGTAGCAGCCCTGGTTCAGCTCAGGGGTCCGGTGGATCAGCAGCGAGGCCTCACCACCGATGCTCGCCGCCGGATTCTCGGGGACGGCGAGGAGGTTGTTCGGAAGCGATCCGGCGAGGGAATCGGTCAGCGACGGGAGGCTCGCCGCGTTCGAGACCTGCCCGTTGACCGAGGCCTTCACCGCGTTGTTCATCTGCGTCTGGGCGCTGTTCGCCGTGTTCTGCTGGGCGGCGGTCGGTGCCTGCGGGCTCCCGTAGCTGAAGGTCTTCAGCCCAGGGGTGCCATTGTTGTTGTTGTTGTTTCCGCCATTGCTCCCGCCGCAGGCGAGAACCGTGACCAATCCCAGCAGTGCCAGCGTCCGCATCTGACCCTCTCCTTGACGCGGGGCCCGAGACGAGTGGGGCGGCCCCGCTGTCATCCAATGCGCAGAACGCCTGGAAAACCTGGCAGACTCGCGAAGCACCGGAAAACACGCGACTTCTTTTGGCGTATGTGAAACCGTGTTGCGATAACGAGGTGTTTGGCACCTCGACCGGCACCTCGACCGCACCTCGAACGGCGACGGACGCTCGTTCGCCTGGACTGCTTCCGAGGTGCCGATCCCTCGCATCTAAGGTCGTTCAGTGGACAGCTCCACTGGTCCAGGATTCGGTTGCTGACAGGGATCCCGGGCCGGGGCAAAACGATTCAGCCATGCCACGCGTGCTCATCATCCAGGAGGACCCGGCGGTGCTTGCCCTGATGCGTCACGGGCTGGTCCGCCGAGGGTACGAGGTGGACTCGGTCCGGTCCGCTCACGAGGCCATGGACCGGCTCAAGACCGAGCGTCCCGACCTGGTCGTCTCGGATGTCCACCTCGAAGACGCCCGGGGCGACCTCCTCCTCGGCGCGGTCGAGGCCCACTTTCCCGAGGTCGCGTGCCTCCTGGTGACCAGCGGGCCCACCTCCCGGTCGTCGTTCGGCGGCATCAGCGTGCTGCGCAAGCCCTGGGACATCGTCCACTTCGTGGATCGCGTGTGCACCGAGCTCGACAAGCGCGCGGCGCGCTCCCAGGCCGACGGGGGCGACGCCTCGGTGGGCACCGCCACGATCTCGTAAGACCTCGCGCGGACGAGCCCCGGGCTACCAGCGGCCAACGGTGTGGAGCAGCGCGGTCCCGTCCCGTGCGGGGGTGGTGCACGGACGGGCCTCGGTCCAGGCGCACCGGCTCGCCGCCACGGTGGGAGCACGGTGCAGCACGAACGCCGAGCGTGTTCCGTACCCGACCGCGTCCGCGTGGACGCACGTCCCGGCACGCGGCTCGGGACCATGTACCGACAGCAGGGCGAGCCAGCCCTCCACGTCCAGCAGCGCGCCACCGCCCGGCACCCCCTCCTGGATGAGCCGCCGGCGCGGGCCGTCGTCACCCGCTCCGAGGCTCTGCTCGGTGAGCACGTGCACCCCGGCGGACAGACGCTCCTGTCGCAGCGTGTTCCCGTCGCTCCAGGTCAACCCGGCGGATGTCCCGTCCGCATAGGCGAGATGGAAGCCGTTGTACGCCGACGGATCCAGCGCGGCGAGGCGGTGGTGCAGCGACGCGGCGTCGGGTGACTCGAGGGCCTCCACCACCAGCAACCCGCGCGAGCGCCGTGCCGCATCCCGGGGCCCCGCCGAGCGATTGGTGACGCCGACGAAGAGCCCCGATGCGTTCAGGCCGAGCCAGGTGCCGCCCGCCTGGAGGTCGCGTGGAGCGAGCCACCGTCCGTCGGCGGAGAGCGCGGGGGGCGACGCCGGGCGAGCGAGGAACTCGTCGCGGTTCGCGGCGATCTGCAGCACTCCGCCGGGAGGCGGGACGGCGAGGACCAGCGTGCACATGGGCGGCGCCGGAAGTCTGCCCGCCGGCCCCGGGCCGCGCCACGAAAGGCGCCCGCGAGCCCTACTTCTTCGCGGTCAGGACCAGGACCAGCTGGCCGTTCTCGTGCGAACCGGCCTGGAGGAAGGCCGAGGCGTCCGTCCCCAGCTCCACCGTGGTCTGCAGCGGCGGCACCGACACCGCGACCTGGGGCCGCGGGTGCTCTCCGGGCTGGAGGGTGAGCGTCGCCGTCTTTCCCGGGAGCGCCACGTCGGTGGGCTTGCCGGTGGCGAGGCTCACCGTCTGCTCCGAGAGGCGCCGGTAGGTCGTGAAGCGCAGCCCGGCCTTCTCGAAGCCCTGGCGCATCTTCTCCAGCCCCGGGTCGACGTGGGGCGCGCCGTTGGACGCGTGAACCACCTGGACGTGAACCTTGACCGGCGCGGCGGCGAGGACGGCTGCCACGCCGAGCGCAACCACCCCTGGCACGAGGATCACAGCTCCCCCGCGGTCTTCCTCTGCTGCGGAGGAACCGGCGCCTGCACACCCGGCTTGTCGGCCGGAAGCGGCGCCACCCGATGATTGCCGGAGGCGTCGGGCTTCTCGACCAGCCAGATGATGGCATCGCCAGTCTCGGTCTTGAGCACGACCGGCCGGAGCTCGGGCTGAGCGTCCGCCGTGACCGACTGCACCACCACGCCGTCGACCGCGGGAGCGGGCGTGAAGGGACGGAGCACGAACAACGCCGCGGCAGCCACGGCCACCAGCCCACCCACCGGCAGCCACGGCCCGCGCACGGCCTCGCGGAGACGCGCGAGCACCCCTGGCCGTCGCGACACCCGGGCCATCACCCGGTCGGTCAGGCCGGCGAAGTCGGCCTTCGCCACCTCGGCCTCGGACAGCGCCCGGACGGCCGAACCCAGGCCGCGCATCGAGCGCTCGATCTCCCGCACGCGAGGGTCCGCGGCCAGCGCGCGCTCCACCGTCTCGCGCTCGGCGGGGGTGAGCTCGCCGTCCACGTAGGCAGAGAGCAGCTGGAGAGTTGCGGGGTTCAGCGACATGACGACCGGCCCTTCCGTCGTCGTACGCAAGCACCCTGGCTCATATTCTGGCGATTCTCCATCAGTCTTCCTCGCCTTCCGCCGGGAGTGGGATGCCCAGCGACTCCGACAGCAGCTTCTGCACCTTGGCCCGGGCATGGAAGAGCCGGGACATGACGGTTCCCTTAGGAATCTCGAGGGCTTGCGCGAGCTCTTCGTAGCTCAGCCCATCGAGCTCCCGGAGCAAGAGGATGGCGCGATGCTTCTCGGGGATCTGCTCCAGGGCCTCCTGGATCTTCTCCCCGAGCTCGCGCTGGAGCACCGACTTCTCCGGGTTGCTTCCGAGCTGGGAGGACACTGCGCCGAGGTTCGCCTCGGCGAGGTCGTGGCCGATGCGCTCGTCGAACTCCACCGAATCGCTCCGCATCGCGCCCCGACGCCGGATGACGTCGATGCAGACGTTCACGGTGATGCGGTAGAGCCAAGTGTAGAACGTCGCATCGGCCTTGAAGCTGTCCAGCGACTTGTGGACCTTCACGAAGGCCTCCTGGACGACGTCCATGGCCTCCTCGCGGTCCTTCACCATCCCGACCGCGACCGCGTAGACCTTCTTCTGATAGCGCTCGACCAGGGTCCGGAATGCGCGCTCGTCGCCGGAGCGGGCGCGCTGGACCAGGGTGTGGTCGTCGGTGGGCACCGGAGAAGAAGAACCCTAACAGGCCTGCTGGTGCGTTTCTGCTCTCACACCCACGCTCGCGGAGCGCGGAGGACGGCCACCAGCTTTGCCTCCTCGCTCCCTGGATCCGGCTGCAGGTCGTAGCCCCAGGCCGCCTCGGGGGGCATCGAGACCAGGATGCTCTCGGTCCGTCCTCGGGTCTGGAGCCCGAAGACCGTGCCCCGGTCGTAGACGAGGTTGAACTCGACGTAGCGCCCCCGCCGGTGCAGCTGCCAGCGCCGCTGCTCGGCCGAGTACGGCAGCTCGCGCCGCCTCTGCACGATGGGCAGGTAGGCGGGGACGAAGACCCGTCCGCAGTCCTGGACGAAGGCGAACTCCTGCTCCAGCGGCCGCCCGGTGTTCTCGAAGAAGATGCCGCCGACACCCCGGGCCTCGTCGCGGTGGGCGATCCAGAAGTACCGGTCGCAGTCGAGCTTCTGGCGCGCGTAGCTGCCGGGCTCGTGCCGCTCGCAGACCTCACGGAGCACGCGGTGGAAGTGCACCGCGTCCTCCTCGTAGAGGTAGTGCGGAGTCAGGTCGGCGCCGCCGCCGAACCACGCCTTCCCTCCCTGCTGGATGAAGCGCCAGTTGGCGTGGACCGTGGGCACGTGCGGATTGCGAGGATGAAGGATGAGGCTCAGACCGGCGGCGAAGAAGCGCCGCCCCTCGCCCTGGAGCTTCCTCGCGAACTGCTCCTCCAGCTCGCCCCACACCGAGGAGACGTTCACCCCCGCCTTCTCGAACACCGCGCCGCCCTCGAGCACCCGGGTCCGCCCACCGCCGCCGCCCGGCCGTTCCCAGACGTCCTCCCGGAAGCGCGCGCTCCCGTCCTCGGCCTCCACCGCCTCGCAGATCGCGCGCTGGAGCTGCTCGACGTGGTCGGTCATCCGCCGGCCGAGGTCTCCTTCGGTCTCCGGTGCGCCGGGGCGCATCAGTGCACCGGGAGGCTCGGGTCGCCGGGATCGACGACACCGTACTTGGCCTCGAACTTCTGGAGGTTGTCCACCATCGCCGTGACGAGCCGCTTCATGTGCCGGGGGCTGGTGATGATCCGCGCCTTCACCCGGGCCTTCGGCTGCTGGGGCTGGACGTAGATGAAGTCCAGCGTGAACTCGGAGTCGGTGTGGTTCACCAGCGCCATGTTCACGTAGACCCCGTCGGCGACCGCGTCGTCGATGTGGATCTGGAGCGCGGTCTCGGGCAGCTTTGGGTCAGCCATGGAGCGCCTGCATACCGCCCCTGCCGCGCAGGAGGCCAGAGGCGGGGCGGGGTCGGCGGACGTCGCGCTCGACGAGGGAAAGACCGCGTCCTTCGACCTGCCGGGTGACCGGGGTGCGTGCCTGCTCATCCACGGATTCACCGGAACGCCCTGGGACGTCCGCCCGCTGGGCGAGGCGCTGTCGCGTGCGGGCATCGGCGTTCATGCGCTGCGGCTGCCCGGGCACGGGACCACGCCGGAGGCGATGCTGCAGGCGCACGCACCGGACTGGCTCCTCGCCTGTGACGAGGCAATGGGTCGGCTCCCGGGACGTCGGGTGGCGGTGGCCGGCCTGTCGATGGGGGCGCTCCTCGCGCTCGTGCTCGCCGCGCGACACCCGAACCGCGTGGCAGGGGTGGCGGCGCTGGCGCCGGCGGTGCGCTTCCGTGACCGGACGCTCAACTCGCTCCGGGCGGTACGGGTCGCGGCTCCGCTGCTGGAGCTGATCCGGCCGTGGGTGCGGAAGGACACGACCGATCTCCTCGACGACGCCGCGCGCGCCGAGGCTCCGGTGCTGCGCTCCTGGCCATCCGCCCGGCTGCGGGACCTGTGGGAGATGCAGGACCTCGGCTGGGGCTCGGCGGCGCGGGTGAGCTGTCCGGTCCTGGTCATGGTGGGCGCCCAGGACCACGTGGTGGACGAGGCGGGGGCCGCGGCGCTGGTGCGAAGGCTCGAGAAATCCCCGTCGGTCCGCTACGTCCGCATCGAGGACAGCGCCCACATCCTCCCCAGGGACCGGAATCGCGAGCTGGTCGCGGCCGAGGTCACCGGGTTCGTGGAGCGGACGCTCGGCCCTGCCGCAGTGCGCTGAGCGGCCAGCCCTCCTTCGGCGCAGGTCCGTGACACACCGGGCGAGGGCGATCCGCTACCCTCCCGGGCCCCATGGCCAAGCGGCGCTACCTCCTCGCAATCGATCAGGGCACCACCGGCACGCACGTGCTGATCGTCGACGACCGCCTGGAGGTCGTGGGCGAGGCCTACCGCGAGTTCACGCAGCACTTCCCCCGGGCGGGCTGGGTGGAGCACGACCTGCGGGAGATCTGGAAGACGGTCGAGCGCTGCTGCAAGAAGGGCCTCGCCGATGCCGAGATCCGTCCCGACATGGTGACGGCCATCGGCATCACCAACCAGCGAGAGACCACCGCGGTGTGGAACCGCGCCACCGGCGAGCCGGTGGGTCGCGCGATCGTCTGGCAGGACCGGCGCACCGCGGAGATGTGCGCCGAGCTGAAGGCCCGCGGCGAGGAGGCGCGGGTCCGCGAGACGACGGGGCTCGTGCTCGACCCGTACTTCAGCGCGACGAAGCTCCGCTGGATGCTGGACCACGTCGAGGGGCTGCGGGCGCAGGCCGAGGCGGGGAAGGTGTGCTTCGGCACCATCGACTCCTGGCTGGTCTTCCGCCTCACCGGGGGAGCGCGGCACGTCACCGACGCGTCGAACGCGAGCCGGACGCTGCTCTACGACCTGAAGGGGAATGGCTGGAGCGAGGACATGCTCGAGCTGTTCGGCATCCCTCCCCAGATCCTCCCCGACATCCGCAGCTGCGCCGAGGTGTACGGGACCACGAAGGGGATGGACGCGCTCCCCGACGGGATTCCCGTCTCCGGGATGGCCGGGGACCAGCAGGCCGCGCTGTTCGGACAGGCGTGCTTCCGGCCGGGGGAATCGAAGTGCACCTACGGGACGGGCGCCTTCCTCCTGATGAACACCGGGACCGAGCCGGTGCCCTCGCGGAGTGGGCTGCTGACGACCGTGGCCTGGCAGCTGGGCGAGACCGTGACCTACGCGCTGGAGGGCTCGAGCTTCGTCGCCGGCGCGGCGGTGCAGTGGCTCCGGGACGGGCTACAGGCCATCAAGAAGTCAGCGCAGGTGGAGAAGCTCGCCCGCAGCGTCGAGGACTCGGGCGAGGTGGTGTTCGTCCCTGCGCTCGCAGGTCTCGGCGCGCCGCACTGGCGTCCCGAGGCGCGTGGGCTGCTGATGGGGCTGGACCGCTCGACGAACCTCGGGCACGTGGCGCGGGCGGTGCTCGAGGGCATCGCGCTGCAGACCTACGAGCTGGCACGGGCGATGACCCAGGACTCGGGGCAGCCCATCCCGGTGCTGAAGGTGGACGGCGGAGCGAGCGCCAACGACCTCCTGATGCAGTACCAGGCGGACATCCTCGGCGTTCCGGTGGTGCGGCCGCGGAACCTCCAGACCACCGCGGCGGGAGCGGCGTTCCTGGCCGGCATCGGCGCGGGAGTCTGGACCGAGCCCGAGGAGATCCGCGGGTCCTGGAGGGCGGAGAAGACCTTCAAGCCAAAGATGGACGACAGTTCACGGGCGCATGCCCTGGCGAAGTGGCAGCGCGCGGTGGAACGGGCGTAGGGATCCGCTCCATGGCACGCGACAAGACGAAGCTGGGTGATGCGGAGGTGCAGGGCTGGCTGAAGGCGCACCCGGGCTGGGCGCTGGAGGGCGGGATGATCCGCCGCACCTACGCCTTCAAGGACTTCCGGGTGGCAATGGCCTTCGTGAACAAGGTGGCGGACGCGGCGAACGCGGCGGACCACCACCCGGACATCGACATTCGCTACTCGAAGGTGACGCTCGCGCTCGTCACGCACGACGCGGGCGGGCTCACCTTCCGGGACACGAAGCTCGCCGAGCAGGCGGACGCGCTCGCCTAGAAGCGCACGGCGACGCTGACTCCGGCTCCGTCCTTCAGGAGCTGGGGAGTGACGTGGACGTCGACCGCGTCGGCGTGCGGGTCGGTCGTGAGGCGCTGCCACAGCTCGCGGTTGTAGCTCTCCGCCAGCTGCCGCTTTCCGACGTCGCCCACCGGGTCCGGGTTGATGCCGGCTCCGACGATGGTCACCACCCCACCGGCGACGATTCCTCCGACCGCGAGCCAGCCCAGCGCCGGATCGACCGGAGCCGGTGTCGTGCAGGTCGGCAGTGCGAAGCTTCCGGGAGGGCTCGGAGTGCAGGTCGAGATCTGGCTGCTGGCCATGACCGTCGCCGCGATCAGCCCGGCGAGAGCCGTCAGGCCTCCGCCGAGCAGGAGCCCGGTCTTCAGGGCGGAACGGTCCTCGTACTGCTTCACGAGGTCCTGGCGGCCCAGCGCCCGGTAGAAGTCCACGCCCTCCAGCGGTCGCTTGTACTTGCCCTGGTACGGCGAGGACCACTGCACGGTTCCCTTGACGACGCCGTGCTCGGTCACCACGCCGCCGAAGTCGTCGAACCCGATGGCTTGCTGCTCGTACTGCTCCTGCGCCTCGGCGAGCGGAACGTCCGCAGGCGGAGGCGGGAGCGCGCTGTCCGACGGGACCACGTCGGGCTGCGGAGGAGGAACCTCGTCGGGCGGAGCTCCCTGGGCGTGCACGCTCGAGGAGAGGAAGAGCAACACCAGGAACAGACCACGGACGCGACAAGCGCTCATCGGAGACCTCCGGAGCAGTACCGGCCCGCCGGGATCCCACCCCCGAGTTGCAGATCAGGTTAGCGGCGACGGGTGATCCGGAAGCGACGGGACCGGTGTGCTCGAACGGGCACAACCGGCCAGAGACCTCGCGCGGCGTTCGCACGGGCTCACATCCGCCGCCGTGGATGCACGTCGCGCTCCCGGGTTGCGGGCCTTTTTTCGAGCGACGGGCGCGCCCGTAACCGCCCGCCGTCCGGGGAGACCACATCGACACCAGCACAGCTCGGCGCCCCACGAGCCGTACGGCACAACGGGACGAGCGGGGCGGGTCTTCCGAGTGCAGACAACTCTCGCTCTCCAGCCGCAGTGACAAACCCGCCGCACCGGCATGCCGGGCGGCTCTCGTAGGGAGCAGCACATGACCGCCGTGACCCCCGATGCCGTGTCCGAGCAGACCCTCGCGCCTCGCCCGGGCACCCTCGCCCTCCGCCTGGCCGCACTGCTCGTCCGGCTTCGCACCACGGCCGGCGAGGACCTCCAGAGCACCATCGCCCGCGCGATCGACGACGCGTTCGCCGGGATCCACCGCGAGATGCGCTGAGCCGCGCCCGGGCGACCGTGGCCGCCCGGACCCGTGGCCCCGCGACCACCGGCGTGTGGCCTCCGCGCCTCCGGCCGCGGCCAGGCTCCGCTTCCCGGGGGATGGCACGGCCGCTGCTTCGCGCGGCCGGCATGATCCGACGCTACGTCGTGCTGGGAGTGGTCTGGGCCGGCTGCACCGTCGCCTGGATGTTGCTCGGGGCCACGCTGCTGGTGCGCTCGGGCGAGACGTCCTCCGCGCTGGTCAACGAGGTTCACCAGCTCTGGGGCCCGCCGCTGGACCAGGGGGCTCCCGCCGGGCAGTACACCGAGCAGCGGACGCGGGAGGAGCGCCGCACCCTCTACGACGCGAACGGCCGGCCCTACGAGACGATCGTGCACACGAAGGAGGACGTACCCTTCCCGCTGCCGCTGGTCTCGACCCGGGCGCGCGTGTCGCTCGCGCTCGAGCACCGGCAGAAGGGCCTGCTCTGGTTCGCGACCTACGCCGCCGACTTCGACGGACGCTACGTGGTGCTGAACGACACCGCGGTGGCCCGGTCGGTCACGGTCAGCTTTCCCCTGCCGGCGCGGGGCGCGATCTACGACGGCTTCGAGGTGCTCGACGAGAAGGGTCAGCCCATCGGCGCCGAGGTGGACGGCGGCTCGGCGCGCTGGGTGGTCTCGCTCGCTCCCGGCGCGCGCCATGCGTTCCAGGTGCGCTACCGCACCCGCGGGACCTCCGACTGGACGTACCGGCCGGCTGCGGCCGGAGGCTCGGTCATCCGGGACTTCTCGCTGGAGATCCGCAGCACCGCGCGCGGCATCGACTTCTCGCCCGGGAGCATCTCGCCGAGCAGCGCCGGAGCGGCGGCCACCGGGTGGCGCGGAACCTGGGAGTTCCGGAGCCTGGTGGGGAGCGCGCCGATCTCGCTGCAGCTGCCCCAGAAGACCAACCCCGGTCCACTCGCCGCGCGCATCACCTTCTTCGCTCCGGTGGCGCTCTTGTTCTACTTCTTCGTCGTGGGACTCCTGGCGGACGGGCGGGGTCACCGGCTCCATCCGCTGAGCTGGTTCCTCATCGGCTGCGCGTTCTTCGCCGACCACCTGCTCTTCGCCTACCTCGCCGATCACGTGCCCCTCTGGCTGGCGCTGTCCCTGTCGAGCGCGGTGTCGATCGTGCTGGCGGTGACCTACGCCCAGTGGCTGGTGGGCTGGCGCTTCGCCGTCCGCGAGATGGGGCTCGCCCAGCTGATCTACCTCGTGGGCTTCTCGCTCACGTTCCTCCTCAAGGGCTTCACCGGGCTCAGCATCACCGTCGGCGCGATCCTCACCCTGTTCATGATGATGCAGGTGACCGGCCGGAGGCTTCGCGGAGACGTGCCTCGCGCCGTGCTGGTCGGCTGACCGGCTACACTGCGCTCGTGCCGGTGGATCCGTCGGGCTTCTGGGGCGTTCCCACCGCGAGCATCGACTGGTGCGAGCAGAACTACGTCGTCACCCGGTTCGTCGCGGAGTTCTGGAACACCGTCTCCAGCCTCGCGATGGTCGCCGCCGGGCTGGTGGGGCTCTCCACCCGACGATTCGCCCGGGAGATCCGCGTCGCCTTCGGGCTGCTGGTCCTGGTGGGGCTGGGGAGCGTCGCCTTCCACGCCACGCTGCGCTTCGAGCTCCAGATGCTCGACGAGCTGCCGATGCTCTACCTGGTCACCTGGCTGACCTGGCTCCTGGTGGAGACGGGCCCGAGCCGTCGCCTCGGCGCGTGGTTCCCGGCGGTGCTGATCGCCTACGTGCTCCTGGCGACGGCCGGCGCGACCCTCAACCGCGGCCACGCGCAGTTCCTCGCCTTCCACGTCAGCTTCGGGGCGCTGGAGATCCTCTGCCTCGCCCGCGTGACCTGGATTGCCCTGCGCCCGGAGAACCGGCCGGTGCGGACCTGGTTCACGCTCGGGCTCGCGGCCTACGCGACGGGCATCGCGATCTGGTTCGTGGACCTCGAGGCCTGTCCCCGGGTGAGCGGGCTTCAGCTGCACGCGGGGTGGCACGTGCTGGTGTCGATCGGGTTCTTCCTGCTCCTGGCCGTGATCTCCTTCGACCGGCTGCGGCGCGGAGGGGAGGGCTCGGTCACTGCGGAGCGGACTGGACGGCCTCTCGCGCCGCCTACTTGCCGCCGAGAAGCCCCTTGAGGAGGTCGCTGGCCTTCTGCACCTGATCGTTCGCAGGGGTCTGGCTGACGGCCGGCGTCGCGGCCGCCCCGGGCGATCCCAGGTGAATCGGGTACTCGCGGACCTTCTGCCACTGCGGCGCCCGCAGCTCGACCAGCACCGTGTCGAGGGTGAAGCTCCTCCCGGCGGGCCTCGTGGCGTCGAACCGCGTGAGCACCATCTGGAAGTCGCGCGTCGCGCCCGGAGCGAGCTGGAAGCGCGGGTCGCTCCGCGCGCCGTCGATCATCCCGATGCCCTGGCCGCTCGCGTCGGGCGTTCCCGGACGGCCCCACGTGTACCGGTTGCCCGCCTCGTCCGCGGCGGCGCTGCTCCCCGACTTGCAGGCGAGGACCAGCGGCTGGTTGGTCTGGTTCTTCACCCGGACCCCGATGCGCACGACCTGGTTCTTCCCGCTCGCGGCGGCGGCCGTCTGGGTCATCGTTGCGGTGAAGGAGCCTGCGTCGACGCAGCTCGTTCCCGGCGCGCAGCGGGCGGCGCCGGACGCGGGAACCCCGAACGGCGAGGACGCGGTCTGCGCAGGCGGCGCTCCGCCGGGCGCCGGTGGGGAGTCGCTCGAGGCCGGGGTCGCACCGGTCGCAGGGGCCGAGCCCGCGGCAGGCGCCGTTCCCGAGGCCTGCGCGACACCGGGCCCGGCGGAGCGCGCCCCGTCGACCAGTCCGACGACCTGCAGCGGGTACTCCGGACCGAGCGTGGTCTGCCCGTTCCCGACCTGGGTGATCTCCCGGACGGTGAGGTCGAGGTCGAAGGTGTTCCCGAAGAGCCCTTGACCGCCCCAGACGAGCGTGAACCGTGCGTCCGCCGTCTGGCCCGGAGAGACGACGAACTTGTCGTCGGCCCGCTGGGTGATGAGGCCGATTCCCCGGATGTCACCGTCCTTGACGATGTAGCGATTCCCCCGATCGTCGGTCGCGCCGCCCGAGCCGACCACGTAGCCAAGCACCAGGGGGCGGTTGAGCTTGTTGCGGAACCGGAGCGTGGTCGTGAGCACCTTCCAGGCGCCCTGCAGGCTGGCGCGGAACTCCACCACCGACATCGCGAACCCGTTCACCTCGGTGCACGACGGGTCTCCGTTGCAGACGGACGCCGTCGCCGCCGGTGCAGCGCTGCTTGCGCCCCCGCCCGCGGGTGGTGACAGGTTCCGCGCCTTGGACAGCACCGCAGCGCTCACCCGCCCCGGGCAGATCACCTCCCATTGCTGGGAGAGCGCCAGGCCCCCGCTCGCACCGTCGCGGCCGACGACACCGTCGGCACCTCGCCAGCGGGTGCGGCCCGCGCCGACGTCCGAGCTGTCCCAGAGGCCGTCGAGCACGTACGACTTTCCGTCGAGCGGCTCGAGCCGGCCCACGGTGCAGTCGGCGCGCACGGTGTACGTCTTGCCCAGCTCGCTCTGCCACTGCTTGCTGCAGGCGTCCATCGCCGACTTGGCCTCGGCGGGGTTCCCCCGCTGCGCCTGATCCGCGCAGAGCGTCTTGATCGACTCGGAGGTGACCTTGGCGGTCGCGCTCGCCGACGCCGAGCCCACGCCGGACTTGGAGGTCACGATCGGGCTCGGGCCATCGGTGGAGGACAGCCACTCGGCGCTGGAGGCAGCGTCGGCCGGGAAGCAGAACAGCGCCGCGACGAGCACGGGCACGGCGCCGAGAAGACCGACCGGCCCGGACCCCGCGAGGCGTGTCCGGATGAGCGGGATGAGCATCGGGGACCCCTCCTGGGAGACGACTGCACTCCCCCATGCGCAGGAACGGAGCCGGGCCCGTCACCACGCCACGCCCGTGCGGCAGCGGGGACGAGACGACCCCACGTGGTGCCCCGACGTGGTGCCAGACACCTCGGCTGGGCTCCCGAGGAAGTGCCAACACCTCGTTCAGCCGCCGCCGGTCCACGGGACAGCCCGCGCGTCCAGGACCGCGACGCGCAGTGCGGAGATCGGTCGCAAGACCTTGAATTGACAAGGGAAATCTGACACGGGGGACTCGCGCGGTGTCAAACACCTCCGCGCGCGAGCACCTCCACGCGTGCAAACACCCCCGCACGCGAGACGCCTGTGCGAGGCCGCCCGGGCTACTTCGCCGCGCGGGATGCGGTCAGCTCCGCCTGGAACCGGTCCGCGTCCGCGGTTCGCCCCAGCGTCCGGTAAGCGGTGGCCAGGTCCTGGCGGGCCATGTCGAGCCACACGGCCTGCGGGTCCTTGCGCTTCATGAGCAGCTCGTAGCCGGCGCGGCTCTGAGCCTCGGCGTCCGCGGCCTGACCCGCGGCGAGGAGCGCGTGCCCGAAGCGCACCCGACCGACGCCCTGGAGCGGGTGGTCCGCGGGCAGGGCATCCCGGTACACGGTGAGGACGCGGCGGAAGAGCTCCTGGGCGTGCGCGGAATTCCCCCGCCGCTGCTCCACGTCGGCGAGGTTCGAGAGCGCGACGCCGATCAGGTAGTGCTTCCCGTGGTGGACCTGGTCGTAGATGTCCGCCATGCGCTGAAAGTTCGCCGAGGCATCGGCCAGCCGGCCCTGATCTCGCGCCACGATCCCGAGCTCGTTGAGCGTGGACGCGACACGCGGGTGCACCGGCCCGTAGACGCGCTCCTGGGTCGCGAGCGCGCTCGTCAGGAGGACCCGGGCCTCGTCCCGGCGCTCCAGTCTCAGCAGCGACCGGGCGAGGATGGTCTGCGCCGACGCCGTCTCCGGATGATCCGGCCCGTACCAGGCGGTCATGATCTCCAGCGCCTCGCGGTTCCACCGCTCGGCCTCCGCGTAGTGGCCGCCCTCGAACTGCACCGCTCCGAGGTTGATGAGGTCGTCCGCGATGTGCGGATGCCGCGGGCCGTAGAGCCGGCGGTCGAGGGCCAGGACCTTCTGGTTCAGCGCATCGGCCTCCGCGTACTGACCCACGTAGAAGTGACAGTTGGCCAGCTCGGTGAGGCTCGCCGAAAGGTCGCCCTCGAGACCGGGGCGGCCGGTCTGGAGCCGGACCGCCTCCTCGAGCTCACGGATCGCATCCGGGTACCGCCCCGCATTCTCCAGGATCCGACCCAGCGCCGAGACGGCCCGCGCCACCTCGGGATCGTTCCGGGAGAGGTGCCGCCGGAGGATTGCCAGGCCCTCGCGGGTCTGCTTCTCCGCCTCGCCGTAGTCGCCCCGGGCGCTGGAGAGCTGGGCGCTCGCGACCAGGGAGCGAGCCACGTCGGGATGGTCCGGTCCGAACGCGGTCCGCCGGAGCTCGAGCGCGCGGGCCAGCAGCGCCCCCGCCTGGTCCAGGCGGCCCAGGTTCTGGGCAATGCCTCCGAGCGTCTGCAGCAGCTCGGCCTCCACCGCCGGCTCGGCCTCGAGCGACTGCGCCTCGCGGACGCCACGGTCGACCAGGTCCACCACCTTCACGTCGGAGGAGGGGCCGACCTCTCCGGTCCCTCCCTCGAACAGCTGGAGCATGAACTGCTGGATCCGCTGCGTGCGCGCGGCCTCGGCGGCGACCGCGTCGCGCGCCCTCGCGAGGCGCACCGCCGCGTACGCGGTCACTCCCAGCACCGCGAGGCCAACGGCCGAGGCGACCAGCACCGACCGCGCGTTCCGGCGGAGCAGCTTCCCGGCCCGGTAGGCCAGCGAGTCCGGCCGCGCGTCCAGCGGCTCTCCCGCCAGGTGGTGGTCGAGGTCCCGGATCAGCGCCTCCACCGAGGGGTACCGCCGCGCCGGGTCGCGCTGCATCGCGGTGAGGCACAGCACGTCGAGGTCGGCCCACGCGCCGCGGCTCGCCTGCACCGGCCGGCCCGCCACCTGCGACGGCCGGGGCGGCTCCTGCTCCAGCACCCGCCGCGCCGCCTCGTGCGGCTGCAGTCCGGTCAGCTCGAAGGGGAGTCGCCCGGCGAGAAGCTCGAACAGGAGGACTCCCAGCGCGTAGACGTCGGTCTGCACCCCCAGCCGGCCGCCCTCGACCTGCTCAGGCGCGGCGTAGGCCGGGGTCATCAGGCGGAGCCCGGTTCGCGTCGGATCCGTCGCGGGTCCGGTGGGGTCGAGGTGCTTGGCGATGCCGAAATCGAGAAGCTTCACCGCCCCGTCCGGCTTCACCAGGATGTTGGAGGGTTTGAGATCTCGGTGGATGACGGCGTGGCGGTGCGCGTGCTGCACGGCCTCGCACACCGCCCGGAACAGCCGGAGCCGCTCGGCCAGAGAGCAGCTCCGTGCGCGGCAGTACTCGGTGAGCGGAACGCCCTCCACGTACTCCATCGCGAACCACGGCGTTCCGTCGGGAAGCGCCCCGGCGTCGTGGAGCTGGGCGATGGCGGGATGGTCGAGCTGTGCCAGCGTCCGCTGCTCCGTGAGGAACCGCGCACGGCGCGACGGCGAGACCCAGCCGTCGCGGAGGAGCTTGAGCGCCGCGCGGCCGCCCACGTCCTCGCGCTCGACGAGGTAGACCACGCCCATCCCGCCCTCGCCGAGCAGGCGCAGCACGCGGTACGGGCCCACGCGTCCCGGAGAGTCGGGCCCGAGCAGGTGGTTCGCGACCTCCGGAAGCGACCGGTCGAGGAACGAGCCCGGCGTCCGGTCCTCGACGAGCAGCGCCTCCACCTCGGCCACCAGCGTCGGATCGCCTTCGGTGCGCGACTCGAGGAAGGCGTGCTGCTCGGACGCGGGCAGGTCCGCCGCCGCGTGGAAGAGGTCCTGGATCAGGCGCCAGCGAGCCGGGCCTGATGCGGGTTCAACGTGTCTGCCGGAGCTCATGGGCCAGGAAGGCGCGGGCCGCGCGCCAGTCGCGCAGCACCGTAGCCTCGGAGATGCCGAGGATCTCGCATGTCTCGCGCACGTCGAGCCCGCCGAAGAAGCGGCTCTCGACGATGAGCGCCTGGCGCGGCTCGAGCCGGGCCAGCGCCTCCAGCGCGATGTCCAGCGCGAGCACCTGCTCCGAGCCGACTTCCGGCGGGAGCGTGTCCTCGTCGAACGTGACCAGGGGCGCGCCGCCACCGCGTTTCCTGGCGGTGCGCCGACGCGCGGCCTCCACCAGCACCTGACGCATGGCCCGGGCGGCGATGCGCTTGAAGTGGGCCGGAGAGGTGGCGGCGAACTCCGGCGACGACGCCAGCTTGAGCCAGGCCTCGTTCACCAGCGCGGTGGGGCTGAGGGTGCGGCTCGGGTCGTCGCGGCGCACCGAGGCGGCCAGCCGACGGAGCTCGTCGTAGGCGGCGGTGAAGAGGTGGTCCCGCGCACCAGCGTCGAGAACACCAGACGATCGGGGGCCTGCTCGGGCCATGAACCGTTCAAGCCTTCTGCGCCAAGGTGGGCGTACCACGCACCCCGGAGGCCCGGCAACGACGAGGCGCGCCGCTCAGGGGGGCGCGGCCGACCCTGTACGGCGGGCCGCCCGGGGCCCGAACGGCATGTCCACCGATCTACACCTGCACCGGATCTGCCCTGCCGAGCGCGCCGGTCAGGCCGACGCCTTCTCGCAGGCCGAGGCGCAGCTGCGGCAGGCCTCCATGCAGCGCCGGCAGACGTCGTGGTGCCCCGCGTGCGGCCGGCAGACGGCCTCGCAGTCCCGGCAGACCTGACCGCAGACACGGGTGATGTCCTTCAGCCGTGGCGAGCTCTGCGCCGCGGCGGTGACGAGCGCGCGGCACATCTGGAGCATGACCGCCACGGACTTCGCGCACGCGGCCAGGGAGGTGTCGCCCGTCGCGAGCTGCTGCAGACAGTGCGCCTCGCATTCCTCGCCCACCTGGATGCACGCGCTGCCGAGCTCCACCAGGCTGGCCCCCTTTCCCGGAGCGGATCCGGCATCGGGCGCCGCGTGGGACACGCCGGCGAGGGCGAGCGCGCCGCCGGCGAGCATGAGGTCACGTCGTTTCATGGGTTCCTCCACGGGTCATCGATCGCGTTCCCAGCGGCGGAGCGCCGCGCCGAGACTCTGCTCCAGGACCTGCGCCGCCCGCCTGACCCTCGCGGACGGTCTGCCCTCGCCCCGGAAGGCGAGCCACACCGGATGGGGTGGCAGCTCCGGCAGCTCCGAGAGCCTGACCAGCTCGGGCGCGAGCTCCTCCGAGCCGCGGGGCAGCACGCCGAGGCCGACCCCGGCGTGGACCGCCGAGACGAAGACCGGAACGCTGTCCGTCCGGAGAGCGACCCGGGCGCCCCCGCGAGCCGCGCCCGACAACCAGCGTCCCGCGGCGGTCCGCGCGAGCGGGCCGACGAGCAGGACCAACCGGTGCCCGACGAGGGCGTCCGGATCCGACGGGCGACCGTGGTCGAGGAGGTAGGCCTCGGAGGCGTAGAGCGACTCGGAGAGCGTGCCCAGCGCCCGCGGTGCCTCCCCCCTCGCCGGCGCCGGACGGGTGCCGGTCACCTCGAGATCGATCTCGCCGCTCCGCCCGCGGGTGGTGACGAGCTCGAGCGTGACGTCCTCCAGCTTCCGGCCGAGGTCCGCCGCGGCGGTCGGGAGCCACTGCGCGGCGAAGGTCTCCTCGATGCGGAGCCGGACGGGTGGCCCCGGCGTCACGGGGGGCAGCACGCGGTCGACGCGGGCCATCTCCTCCGCCAGCCGCTCGCCGGTGTGCATCGCGCTGCGGCCGGCGTCGGTCGGAACCAGGCGCCCCTCCTCGCGGACGAAGAGCGCGGCGCCGGCGGCACGCTCGACGCGCTTCAGCTCCGCCTCCAGCGCTCCGGGAGACATCCCCAGCGCCCGACCCGCGCCGGCGAGCGTGCCGTGGCGCGCGAGGGCGAGGACGAGACGGAGCTGCTCCCAGGGAAGGACCACGCCTGCCGAGCCTCCCCCGGGACGTTCACGCCCGCAAAGGTCTGGCCGGCGAGCCCTCAGCCGTGGAACGGCATCGGGACGAATCCTGGCACCGCGCGCACCCGCTCCAGCCACCCCCGGATGGCCGGGTACGGCTCGAGCGAGAACCCTCCCTCGGGCGCCACGTGGGTGTACGCGAAGAGCGCGAGGTCGGCGAGCGTCGGCTGCTCGCCCACGAGGAACGGCGTCGCCGACAGCGCCTTCTCCATCACCCCGAGCGCTGCGTGGCCCCGCGCGGTGCGCTCGACGATCTCCTGCGCCTTCTCCTCGGCCTTGCCGGCGTACCTCACCCAGAACCGCACGGTGGCGACGTAGGGCTCGTGGCTGTACTGCTCGAAGAAGAGCCACTCGTACGTCTTGGCGCGAAGGTACGGATCCGTCGGGAGCCAGGCACTGCCCTCTCCGAGGTGAAGGAGCATCGCGTTCGACTCGGCGAGCGTCCGGCCATCGGGGAGCACGAGGAGCGGGACACGCCCGTTGGGGTTGAGCTTCAGGAACTCCGGCGTGCGGCTCTCCCCCTTGAGGATGTCGACCTCGATCCAGCGGAAGGGAAGACCGCGGGCGTGGAGCATCACCGCCGGCTTCCAGCAGTTCCCCGAGGTGGAGTTTCCGAAGAGGGTGTGCATGTCCGACTCTCGCTCGACCGAACCATCCTCGACCAGCACAGGGGCTTGCCCTGCGCTCATGCACACGCGGGCGGAGCTCACCCCTCCCGCAGGGTCACCATCGGGTCGATACGGGCTGCGCGCCGCGCGGGCAGGTAGCTGGCGAGCAGCGCCGTCGCCCCGAGCGCGAGCGCGGTTCCTCCGAACACCACCGGGTCGGTCGGGCTCACCGAGAAGAGGAGCGAGCGCGCCAGCCGGCTCACCACCACCGACCCGGCCAGGCCCAGGACCAGCCCGATGCCGGCGAGCGCGCAGCCGCGCCCGAGGAAGAGACGCAGCACGGCACCGGGCAGCGCACCGACGGCCAGGCGGATCCCGATCTCCCGCGTCCGCTGGACCACGCTGACGGAGATGACCCCGTAGATGCCGACGGCCGCCAGTGCCAGCGCGATCGCCGCGTACAGACCGAGGAGCACGCTGCGCAGCCGTGGCGCGGCCACCGCCCGGTCGAGGTCGGCCTCGAAGGTCGAGACGCTGGCCAGCGGCTGGTCGGGATCGAGCCGCCGCACCTCCTCGCGCAGCGCCGGAACCACCGAGAGCGGAGCGCCCTCGGTCCGGACGGCGAGGTGCATGTCCAGGAACCCCTCCGCTCCCTGCGCATAGGGCACGTACACGACGGCGGTGGCCCCGCGCTCCAGGCGATCGTAGGGAACGTCTCCGGCCACCCCGACCACGGTGAGCTTCGCCGGACTGTAGTCCGGAGGCATCGTGACGCCGGGCAGCAGCTCCCGCGGTGGGTTCACCGAGACGAGCTTGCCCAGCGGGTCCTCGTTCCCCCACATCCGCCGGGCCAGCTCCCGGCTGACGATGGCCACGCCGGGCGCGCGGAGATCGTCGGCGGTGGTGAACGCACGCCCGCGCACCGGGATCCCGAGCGTGCGGAAGTAGTCGCCGGCGACCACCCGGTACTCGACCGTGGGGAGCTCACCGCGGCTCGCGGGCAGCGGCCGGTCCCAGAGCACGAGGTTCTTGATCCAGCTGCTTCCCCCGAGCGGCAGGCCTGAGACGGCCCCGGCGGAGCGAACGCCCGGCATCCGCCCCACCCCGGCGAGGAGGTCGTCGAGGAAGACGCTGGCCCGCTGGGTCGAGCCCGGCCGGAGCGCCCGGGCGAGCGCGGCGTCCTCGTACTTCGTCGCCGGAAGGTCGAGCTCCGCGCTCAGGAGCCCCCTGGGCTCGTGCCCGAGGTCGACCTGGAGCAGCTGATGCAGGCTCTTCAGGGTCAGCCCCGCTCCGGTCAGCAGGACGAGGGAGAAGGCCGTCTCTGCGATGACCAGCGCGGCGCTGAGGCGACGGTGTCCTCCACCGGCGTCCCGGCCGGTCTCCCCCAGCGAGTCGGCGAGGCGAACGGAGGCGCCCTGCAGCGCCGGGGCGAGACCGAAGAGCACCGCGGTCGCGAGGGAGGCGACCACGGCGAAGGCGAGGATCGGCCACTCGAGGCCGATGGGCTGCAGGCGCGGCAGCGCCTCCTGGCTGAGCCCGTTCACCCCGTGGAGGATCCCCAGCGCGACGACGACGCCGACGGCGCCCCCGACCACGCCGAGCACCAGGCTCTCCACGAGGAGCTGGCGAAGCAGCGCGCTCCGGCTGGCTCCCAGCGCCGCACGGATGACCATCTCCCTCCGCCGGCCCGCACCCCGGACCAGCTGGAGGTGAGCGAGGTTGGCGCAGGCGATGAGCAGCACGAGCCCCACCGCGCCGAACAGCACGAGGACCGCCGGGCGGACCGAGGCCACCACCGACTCGCCGAGCGACTTCCCGTCCAGCCCGAAGCCCTGGGTGCTCGGAAACCGTTCCCGGATGCGCTCCCCGAACCCCCGCAGCTCCTGGCGCGCCTGCTCCACCGTCACCCCGGGCCGGAGGCGGCCGACGACGCTCAGGAAGTAGTTGTTGTGGGAGTTCATGTTGTCGCCGGCCTCGAAGGCCATCGGCAGGAAGAGCTGCGCCTCCCCGTCGAGCCACGCGAACCCGGCCGGAAGCACGCCGACCACCACGTGCGGCTCCCCGTCGAGGCTGAGCGTGCTCCCGAGCACGCCTCGATCGCTCCCGAACCGCGAGCGCCAGAAGCCATCGGTGAGGATGACCCGCCGGTGCGCGCCCCAGACCTCGTCACCGCGATCGAACCCCCGGCCCAGGGCAGGGCTCACTCCCAGGACGGGGAACACATCCGCGGAGACGACGGCCGCCTGGAGGCGCTCGGGCTGGTCGCGTCCAGTGAGCACCACCGCCCGGTCGTGGTAGGCGCCCACGCCGGTGAAGCTCCGCTGCTCGGCCCGGACCTCGTAGAAGTCGGGAGGCGAGCTCACCAGGGCCTTCCCGCTCTCGAGCAGGATGGTCTGCACCTTCACCAGCTCGTCGGCGTTCCGGTAGGGCAGCGGACGGAGGAGCACCGCGCTGGTGACGCTGAACATCGCCGTGTTCGCGCCGATGCTCAGCGACAGGGCGAGGAGGGCAATCGCGGTGAAGCCGGGTGACTGGAGGAGGCGTCGGACCGCGAGCCTGACCTCCCCGACCAGCGCTGTCATGGGCGGCGGCTCAGGCAACGACCGTGCCGGGCCGGTCCCCTCAGGGCCCCGACTCCCGGCGGCAACCGGGTGGCGGCTGTCCGCACCTGGGACGCCGGTGTCCGTTCCCGGAGCATGCCGCGCGGCTCGCCGCGGGGCCGCTCACACCGCGACGGCGAAGTCCCGCAGCGCCTGGTTGAGCGACGTCTTGCGGTCCGTGCTCTCCGAGCGCTGGCCGATGACCAGTGCGCAGGGAACCCCGTAGGTGCCGGCCGGAAACTCCTTCGGGACGCTGCCGGGGATGACGACACTGCGGGCGGGGACCCGGCCCTTCCACTCGCGGGGCTGGGGACCGGTGACGTCGATGATCCGCGTGCTCGCGGTGAGCACCGTGTTGGCCGCCAGCACCGCCTCCTCCTCGACCACCACGCCCTCGACGACGATGGCCCGGCTGCCGAGGAAGGCCCCGTCCTCGACGATCACCGGTCTGGCGGCGGGCGGCTCGAGCACGCCCCCCAGGCCCACGCCCCCCGAGAGGTGAACGCCCTTCCCCACCTGGGCGCAGGAGCCCACGGTGGCCCAGGTGTCCACCATGGTCCCGGCGCCGACGCGAGCGCCGATGTTGACGTAGCCGGGCATGATCACCGCCCCGGACTCGATGTGCGCGCCGTAGCGCACCGTCCCCGGCGGCACCACCCGGACGCCGGCCTTCGCCAGGTCCTTCTTCAGGGGCAGCTTGTCGTGGAACTCGAACGGGCCCACGTCCCAGACCTTCATCTCGGCAATGGCGAAGTAGAGGAGCACCGCCTCCTTCAGCCAGACGTTCACCGTCCAGCCCGCCGGGCCCTTCTCGGCGATTCGCAGCGTGCCGTCGTCGAGCCCGGCGATCGCCTTCAGCACCGCCTCGCGGTGCTCGTCCTTGCCGAGCAGCGCCCGGTCCGCGTACGCGGCGGTGACGAGCGGTTCGAGCGGGTGGGTCACGGAGCCTCCTGCATCCCGGCCAGCCGCCGGATGCCGCGGGCGATGATGTCCGGGACCTCCTCCTGGAGGAAGTGCCCCGCGTCGGTTTCGGTCACCCGCGCGCGCGGGAGCGCCTCGACGTGTCGGGCCAGCGTCCCTCCCAGGAGTGGATCCTTTCGCCCCCAGATCAGCTCCACCGGACCGGGGAATGCACGGAGCCACGCGTCGACCTCGCGGAGCCCGGGCACGCTGGGATGCGCCTCGGAGCCGGGGACCATCCGGGCCAGTCCGAGGGGCGCCGCGCGATCGGCCAGCGCTCGGAACGGCCAGCGGTAGGCGCGCGCCACCTCGCCGGAGATGCTGCGGCGATCGGCCTGCACCCGCCCCAGGGACCGCAGCGGGAACCCGAGCATGCGGAACAGCACCGGGGCGACGACCGGCGCGCGGGCGAGCCGATGGAACGCCGTCCCGCGGAACCTCCGGGGGAGGATGACCCCGGTGTTGAGGACGCACACCGCCGAGAACCGCACGCCCGCGGCGCGCGCCGCGGCGAGGAGGCCGATCGGACCGCCCCAGTCCTGCACCACGAGGATCGGATCCTCCAGGCGGCGGGCTTCCATCCATGCGCTGAGGGCTGCGGCGTGCCGGTCCAGCGTGTGCCACGCGACTGCGCGCGGCTTGGAGCTCCGGCCGCACCCGAGGAGATCGGGGGCGAGCACCCGAAGCCGCTGCCCGGCCAGGGCGGAGATCACCTTCCTCCACAGGAAGCTCCAGGTGGGGTTGCCATGCACGCAGACGACGTCCCGCCCGCGTCCGGACTCGACCCAGGCCATCGTCCCGCCGGGAACGCCCTCCTCCCGTGGGGGGTGGGGGAACTGCGCGGAGAGCCACCGAGGTTCGTTCATCTGCTAAGGGGGGCCACCGATGATTTCGCTGGTCATCCCTGTGTACAACGAGAAGGCCTCGCTGGAGGAGCTGCTCCGGCGTGTGGTGGCAGTGGACATGCCGAAGGAGCTCATCGTCGTCGACGACTGCTCCACCGACGGCAGCCGGGAGATCCTCGCCCGCATCGCCGAGCGCGGGCTGGACGGTCTCCCCGACGCCCGGCCGAGGAACGAGAATCGGCTGGCGGTGCTCTTCCAGGAGCGGAACCAGGGGAAGGGCGCGGCCCTCCGCCGCGGATTCGAGGCCGCCACCGGCGACGTGGTCGTCGTGCAGGACGCGGATCTGGAATACGACCCGCGGGAAATTCCCCGGCTGGTGGGTCCCATCCTCGACGGGCACGCGGACGTGGTCTTCGGCAGCCGCTTCATCGGCGAGACGCGCCGGGTGCTCTACTACTGGCACGCGGTGGTGAACTGGGGACTCACCACGCTCTCCAACATGACCTCGGGCCTGAACCTGACGGACATGGAGACCTGCTACAAGGCCTTCCGCCGCGAGCTGCTCCAGTCCATCCGCATCGAGGAGGACCGGTTCGGCTTCGAGCCGGAGATCACCGCCAAGGTGGCTCGCGCGGGGGCCCGGGTCTACGAGGTGCCGATCAGCTACCACGGCAGGACGTACGAGGAAGGGAAGAAGATCGGCTGGAAGGACGGCTTCCGCGCCGTCTACGCGATCGCGAAGTACTCGCTGAAGCGCTGAACGATTTGCGCCGGCCGTGCAATGCCCCCTTGCCGGATCCGTGAAGGGTGAGCAACGACCGGCGGGGCAGGGTCCGGGGGCGAGTTCTGAAACTGGAGGACGGATGAGGTCAGCTCGAGGAGCGGTGCTGTGGTCTCTCGTCGTGCTCGGGTGCGCGCAGACGCAGGTCGCGCCGAAGGCGCCGGCGACGTCTTCTCCGGATGCGGGTCCGCCGGCGAGCTCCGCGGTCGCGCCTCCCGCCGACCCGGTGGTGCCCGGCGCGCCCCCGCTGGTCCACTTCGATGCCTCTCTGGTGGACGCCTCCGTCGATCCCTGCACCGACTGGTACGCCCACGTCTGTTCGCGCTGGATGGCGGCGAACCCCATCCCCGCGGCCGAGGCCGAGTGGGGAACGGTGTCCAATCTCGAGATCTGGAACGAGACCGTGCTCCGCAACGCGCTGGAGAAGGCGTCGCGGGCCGACGCGCAGCGCTCGCCCGGCGAGCAGAAGATCGGTGACTACTGGGCGGCGTGCATGGACGAGCCCGGCATCGAGGCCGCGGGCACCTCGCCCATCAAGGCGGACCTGGCGCGGATCGACGCGATCCGCAGCAAGGGCGCCCTCGCGGCGGGGGTCGCCCGGCTCCACGCGTCGGTCCCCGGCGCGACCGGCGGCCTGACCGCGTACGACACCCACACCCCGGCGGCGCTCTTCGGCTTCGGCCCCATCCAGGACTATCGCGACAGCACGCAGGTCGTCGCCAACCTCGACCAGGGCGGGATGGGCCTGCCCAGTCGCGACTTCTACCTCTCGGACGACGCGAGGATGAAGGAGCGCCGGCAGAAGTACCTCGAGCACGTCGAGACGCTCTTTCGCCTCGGCGGTGCCTCCGAGAAGCAGGCCCGGGCCGATGCGTCGACGGTGCTCCGCATCGAGACCGCGCTCGCCCGTTCGGCCATGGATGTCGTGAAGCGGCGCGACCCGGCCAACGTGAACAACGTCCGCAGCCTCGCCGACGTCCGGAAGGTCGCTCCGTCCTTCGACTGGAAAGCCTACCTCGCGGCGATCGGGTCGCCGAGCCCGAAGCACCTCATCGTCTCCTCTCCGGACTTCCTGCGCGGCCTGGAGCAGGTGCTGAAGAAGGAACCGCTCGCGGCGTGGAAGGCGTACCTGCGCTGGTGGACGCTCCACGGCAACGCCAAGTACCTCCCGAAGGCCTTCGTGGACGCAGACTTCGCCTTTCAGCGCACGCTGAGCGGCGCCGAGGAGCTGAAGCCACGGTGGCGGCGCTGCGTCTCCTGGGCCGATCGCGACCTCGGAGAGGCGGTGGGCCAGGCCTACGTGGAGATCGCCTTTTCGCCCGAGAGCAAGGCACGCGCACAGCAGCTGGTGAAGGCGGTGGAGGGCGCCCTCGGCCAATCGATCCAGCAGAACGACTGGATGAGCACTGCGACCAAGGCCCAGGCGCAGGACAAGCTCCACGCCATCGAGGACAAGATCGGCTACCCCGAGCGATGGCGGGACTACTCCGCGCTCACCATCGGGCGCACCAGCCTGGTGGAGGACGTCCACGCCTCGGCCGGCTTCGAGCTGCGCCGGCAGCTCGCGAAGATCGACCAGCCGGTGGACCGGGCGGAGTGGATCGCCACGCCGCCGACGGTGAATGCCTGGTACGACCCGCAGCTGAACACGATCAACTTCCCCGCCGGCATCCTCCAGCCTCCGTTCTTCGACCAGCGCATGGGGGCAGCGAACTTCGGCGCCATCGGGATGATCATCGGCCACGAGATCGTCCACGGGTTCGATGACCAGGGGCGCAAGTTCGACGCGAAGGGGAACCTCCGCGACTGGTGGACGCCCGAGGACGCGCGCCGCTACGACGAGCGGGGGAAGTGCATCTCCGACCAGTACACCCAGCAGATTCCCGACCTGGGCGTGAAGCAGAACGGCCTCCTGACCCAGGGTGAGGACACCGCGGACAACGGAGGAATGCACCTGGCGTTCACCGCGATGGCCAGCACCCTCGCCGCGCAGGGTGGGTCGCTGGACGCGAAGGGCCCCGATGGGCTGACCAACGCCCAGCGCTTCTTCGTCGCGCACGCCTTCGGCTGGTGCAGCAACATCCGCCCGGAGATCGCGCGCACCGTCGTGGCCACGAACCCCCATTCGCTCCCGAAGTACCGGGTGAACAACGTGGTGGCCAACATGCCCGAGTTCTCGCAGGCCTTCGGCTGCAAGAAGGGTCAGCCGATGGCGCGGGAGAACGCCTGCCGGATCTGGTGAGCAGTCAGAACCGGATGAGGACCGACTCCGCCGAGCGCGCGTGCGGGCCATGGAACACGGCCTCGATGTTGTTCCCGTCGGGGTCGAGCACGAACGCGGCGTAGTAGTCCGCGTGATAGGGCCGCAGCCCCGGCGCGCCGTTCGAGCGCCCGCCGCTGGCCAGGCCCACCCGGTGGAACTCGTCCACCGCCTCGCGGTTCGGCGCCTGGAAGGCGAGATGCACCCGGCCCGTCCGCTGCCCCTGCGCGTGGCGGCTGTCGGCCGTGGAGACGAACAGCTCGTCCGCCCAGAAGTGCGTCTTGCCCTCGCCACCCAGCCCGATGCCGAGCACCCCCAGCACCGCCCGGTAGAAGCGCCGGCTCGCCTCGAGATCGCCCACCACCAGATGCAGGTGGTCGATCATCCGCCCGCGGTGCAGCTCCATCGTCATCGCGATCCTCCAGAGCTCTGGTCCCCGGGACCGGTGCCCGGCGCCCGAACTTCAGCGAGCAGCGGGCGCGGCCGGTGGCGCCGGGCGCGCGGCGAGCCCCTTGGCCTCCGCCGTGCGGTCGACGACCGGCCCGAGACGGAGCTCGGCCAGTCCCTCCTGGTCCTTCCTCGGTCCCACCACCACCACCGGGACCTTCGCCGGATCCAGGTAGGTCCGTGACACCCGTGCGATCTCGTTCCGATCGAGCGCGCCCAGTCGCCCCGGCAGCGTGGCGTACCAGTCCAGCGGTCGTCCGAGGTTGGACAGCGTGACGAAGGTGCTCGCCACCGCGTCGTTGGTCTCCAGCGCCTGGGGCAGCGACTGGAGGATGCCTTCCTTGGCGTGCTGGAGCTCGTCCTCGGTGATGTCGCCGGTGGCGTAGCGCTTCACCTCGGCCTCGATGTCCTTCAGCGAGTCCACCGTGTGCTGGGCGACGACCGAGCCGCGGACCTGGAACACGCCGGTGCGCTTGTTGAAGCCCACCGAGCTGAACATGCCGTAAGTCCAGCCCCGCACCTCGCGCAGCTGCTGGTTGAGCCGGCTGGTGAAGAGGCCGCCCAGGGCGACGTTGGCCGTGCTCAGCGCCAGCGCGTCGGGGCTCGTCGCGGAGAGGGTGCGCGTGGCCAGCGCCAGCTGGCTCTGGGTGCTGTCCGGCATGTCCACGGTGACGACGGTCCGCGCGCCTTCCTTCGGAAAGGGCGGCAGGCGCGAGGGCGGGACCGACTTCGGTCGCCAGGCGCCGAAGCGCTCGGCCAGCAGCGCGAGGATCTTCTCCGGCTCGAAGTCCCCCGAGACCGAGAGCAGCGCGTTGTTGGGCCGGAAGTACGTGTCGTGGAAGCGGAGCAGGTCCTGCCGGCGGATGGCCTTCACCGACTCGACCGTGCCGCCGGCGGGCTGGCCCCAGGGATGCTTCGCGCCGTAGAGCAGCCGGGCCACCTCGTCGCTGGCCAGCGCGCCGGGGTTTCCGCGCCGCTGCTCGAGGCCGGTGAGCGTGATGCCGCGCACCCGCTCGACGTCCGCCGGGCGAAAGGCGGGGTTCAGGGCCACGTCGGCCAGCAGGTCGAGGGCCGGCTCCAGCGTGTCCGACAGGCAGTTGAGGTGCAGGCGGATGCCGTCCAGGCCGGGGCTGACGCCGAGGCTCGCCGCGAGGTCCTCCAGCTGCTCCGCCAGCTGCTGGCTGGTCCGGGAGCGGGTGCCCTCGTCGAGCGCGCCAGCCACGAAATCGGCCAGGCCGGCCCGGTCGGGCGGATCGCCGTCGACCCCGGTGCGGATCGCGAGCTCGACCACGACCACCGGCACCGCGTGGTTCTCTCGCAGCAGGACGGTGAGCCGGTTCGGCAGCGAGCGCTGGACCGGGACCGGCGCCCGGAACGCCGGGACGGCCGCGAGCGGAGGTGGCTGGGTGTTCCGCCACGCGTCCGGCGGCGGGGCCGCGGCGGGGGCCACGGGGGGCGGCGCGGGCTTGCTCGAGGCGCATCCCAGCGCGAGCAGGAGCAGGCCGACGGTGGACAGGCGGCGGGCGCTCATGGCCGGGCTCCCGGAGCGGACGGCGAGGAAGGCTCCACGTCGAGGACCAGCATCCGGTCGGCAGGAAGCAGCGTCCGGGCCGCCTCGTGGACCTGCGCGGTGGTGACCTCCTTGTACCGTGCCACGTCCTTCGGGAGGTAACCGGGGTCGTTCGTCCAGAAGGTGTAGGAGTTGAGCTGATCGGCCTTGCCGGCGATGCGCTCCACCGACCGGACCATCCCTCCCACCACGATGCGCTTGGCGCGCTCGACCTCGGCGGCGGTGGGCCCGTTCTTCCGCAGCTCGTCGAGGACCGCCTGCACCTCCTTGCGCAGCTCGGCCACGGTGTGGTTGCCGCGCGCGGTGGCGACGATCTGGAAGTAGCCTCCGAGCCCGAGGCTGGAGTTGGTAGCGAAGACCCCGCTCGCGATCTGCTTCTCCTCCACCAGCCGCCGGTAGAGGCGCGAGGTCTTGCTGCCCCCGAGCACGACCGAGAGGATGTCCCCGGCGGCCTCGTCGGGGGCGAAGGGCTTCACGCCGTTCCACACCATCTGGAGCTGAGGGATGCGCGCCACCGGGTCGGGAACGGTCTTCTCCACCACCCGGTCCAGCCGGGGCTGGGGCACGTCCGGGCGCTTCGGATCCCCGCCGCCGGGGAGGTCCCCGAAGTACCTCGTCACCAGCTCCCGGGCCACCTTGGGGTCGAAGTCGCCCACGATGGCCAGGGTCGCGTTGCGGGGAGTGTAGAACTCGCGGAAGAAGCCCTGGACGTCCTCGACGCTCGCGGCCTGGATCTCCTCGATGCTCCCGATGACGCAGTGGTAGTAGGGGTGCGGCTTCGGATACAGCGTGTCGCACAGCTCGAGGTAGGCGCGGCCGTAGGGCTGGTTCTCTATCCGTTGCCGCCGCTCGTTGCTGACCACGTCGCGCTGGGTGACGAGCTTCTTCGCGTCCAGGGTGGGGAGGAGGAAGCCCATCCGGTCGGACTCGATCCACAGCGCCGTCGGCAACTGGCTTGCCGGAACGGTCTCGAAGTAGTTGGTCCGGTCGAAGTTGGTGCTCCCGTTGGCCGCCCCGCCGAGGCCGGCGCCAATGGCAGCCAGCACCTTGTCCGGGTCAGGCACGTGCTGGCTGCCCGAGAACATCATGTGCTCGAACAGGTGGGCGAAGCCGCTCCGGCCGGGGCGCTGGTTGGCGGCGCCCACGTGGTACCAGACGTTCACGGTGACCTGGGGCGCCCGGTGGTCCTCGCTGAGGATGACCCGGAGCCCGTTGGGCAGGGTGAACTCGGTGTAGGGGATGCTCGGTTCCGTGGCGCCGAGGGCGCTCGTTCCGGCAAGGAGCAGGAGGGAGGTGACGACGACGGCCCTGGGTGGCACGACAGGGGGCTCTATCGCGGCCTCCGGGGGCGACGGAAGAGGGGCGCCGGGTCGGATTCAGCGAGCAGGCAAGTGGTACAACCCCGTTCCGCTGAACCGTCAGAAAATGCTACGTTCCTCGACTGGAGGCGCCCGGCAGGAGAGACGAACGACGATTCGCTGCCCTCACGCCGGCGGTTCTCCGGCGCTCACCTGCTGAAGCCCTCTTCCCGGAAACAAGACAACCTCGATGCTGGACTGGCTGCACACCCTCTTCTCTCGCGATCTGGCCATCGACCTGGGGACCGCGAACACGCTCATCTACATCCGCGGCCAGGGCATCGTGTCCAACGAGCCCTCGGTGGTCGCGGTCCAGCAGGACGGCCGCGGGGCCAAGCGGGTCATGGCGGTGGGCAAGGAGGCGAAGGAGATGCTCGGGCGGACGCCCGGGAACATCGTCGCCATCCGGCCGATGAAGGACGGCGTCATCGCCGACTTCGAGATCACGGCGGCGATGCTCCGCTACTTCATCCAGACCGCCCACAACCGGAAGATCGGGGTGAAGCCGCGGATCATCATCGGCATCCCGTCCGGCATCACCGAGGTGGAGCGGCGCGCGGTCCGCGAGGCGGCGGAGAACGCGGGCGCCCGGGAGGTCTACCTCATCGAGCAGCCGATGGCGGCGGCGATCGGCGCGGGGCTTCCGGTCACCGAGCCGAGCGGCAACATGATCGTCGACATCGGCGGCGGGACCTCGGACGTGGCGGTCATCTCGCTCTCGGGCATCGTCTTCGCCAAGAGCGTGCGCGTCGGCGGCGACAAGCTCGACGAGTCGATCATCCAGTACGTCAAGCGCAAGTACAACCTCCTCATCGGTGAGCGCACCGCGGAGCTGATCAAGATGGGGATCGGCACCGCGTACCCGACGGACGAGGTGATGACCATGGAGATCAAGGGGCGCGACCTCGTCGCCGGCGTGCCCCGCACGCTCACCGTCACCTCGGACGAGGTGCGCGAGGCGCTCAGCGAGCCGGTGAACGGCATCGTCGAGGCGGTGAAGATGACGCTGGAGCGGACCCCACCGGAGCTCGCCGGCGACATCGCCGACCGCGGCATCGTCCTCGCCGGTGGGGGCGCGCTGCTGAAGAACCTCGACACTCTGCTTCGCGAGGAGACCGGGCTGCCGGTGTTCCTCGCAGAGGATCCGCTCTCGGCGGTGGTGGTGGGCGCGGGCAAGGCGCTCGAGTCGCTCGACATCCTCCGGCAGGTCTGTCACCCGGTGTAGCGAGGCATCCCCCGGCCCTTCCCATCGGGCCGACTCGCGCCGGCGCCGCGACTTCCGTAGGGTGAGCCCCGCATGGACGGCACCGGCACCCTCGTCGCCAGCCTCCTCACCGGGCTCGGTCTGGCAGGCGCCGCGGGCCTGAACGCGTACATCCCGCTGCTCGGAGTGGCGGTGCTGGGGCGGATGCACGTCCTCACGCTCTCGTCGCCGTTCGACGTGCTGATGCACCCTCTGGCCATCGGGGCGCTGGTGGTTCTGCTCGCGCTCGAGCTGGTGGTGGACAAGGTCCCGGCGGCGGACCACGTGAACGACGTGGTGCAGACCTTCATCCGACCCGCCGCGGGCGCGGTGCTCTTCCTCGGAGGAAGCGGCGCGGCAGGCCACGTGCCTCCGCTGGTGCTGCTCCTCGCCGGCCTGCTGACCGCCTTCGGGGTCCACGCGACGAAGGCGGCGGTCCGTCCGGCGGTGAACGTGGCGACGCTCGGGGTGGGGACGCCGGTGGTGTCGCTGATCGAGGACGTGCTCTCCGCGGTCACCACCGTGGTCGCGGTGCTCGTTCCGGTGCTGGTGGTGCTCCTGCTCGCCGCGGTGCTGTGGGTGGGGCTCCGCTTCGCCCGACGGCGGAGGGCGGGGGTCTGACCGCGTGCCGGAGACGATCTCTCCGGCACCTCGCTCGAGGACGACTGCCGCTACTTCGCCGCCGTCTTCTCCGGGACGACGTCCCACTTGCCGTGGGCGTCGACGAAGATGATGCATCCAGCGGCGTCGGTGCACTTGGTCGTGTGCACCTTCTTCCCGGTGTAGGCCCAGTACGAGCCCGCCGGAAGCGTCTTGTCCTGGCCATCGACGTTGAAGACCATCGTCCCCGACACCACCACCGAGAAGTGATCCGCCGTGTGGTGGTGCATCCCGACCGAGAAACCCGACGGAAGCTTGACGAAGAACTTCCCGGCCCCCTTCATCGGATCACCGGCCACCGCCGCGTACTGCACGCCGGGCGTCTCTGTCCCCGCGTCCACCCACTTGAGGTCGCCCACCGGAACGACGACTGCCTTTCCTCCGCCCTTGGCCTCCACGACCCACGGCAGCAACGCTGCCGCGGCCACCGCGACAACTGCGATCATCTTGCGCACTGGACTCTCCCCTCTGGCGCCGCCCCCCGCTGGCGCGTCGATGCCGGCACCGAGCCGGCCGGCGCACATTAGCGCGCGCGCGTCGGGAGCGTCCGCGATTCGCTCACCACAGCATGTCCTGGTCCTCGGTCACCCCGGGCAGCTCGTCGAGGACGAGCTCACGGCCGCGGAACCGGAGCCGACCGCTGAAGAAGCCAAGGGGCTGCACGAAGCGACTTTTCAGGAATCCCAGGTCGCGTACGTCACGGTGCAGGTGCAGCGCCCGGAAGGTGAGCTGCACGGCTCCATCCGGAGTCTCGAGACGCCAGAGGTCCAACGGATCCGCGGCGTTGAAGCGGAAGACCGCCGGGCCCACCGGCTCGAGCTGGTCGCCCAGAAACAGCACGTTCTCGCCCGCGCTGCCCTCTGCCACCTCGTTGAACCCGGCGACCAGGTTGAAGCCGAGCGGCGTGCCGTCCTCGAGGCGGCCGCAGCCCATCGCCCAGTTCCACCGGGTGCGGCGGGCGAGGAACCCGTGCGTCGAGTCGAGCCCCACGACGCCGCCGTCGAGCGAATACCGACGCCGACCGATCTCCATCCGCCCCGAGGCGACGAGGCCGACCGACTTCAGCGTGACGTTCACTCCGTCGCGGGCGAGCACTCCCCCGCTCCCTCCTCCGGGCACCGGCGCCACCAGGACCAGGGGCGGTGGAGCACCGGTGACCAGCGCCTCACCCTCGAGCTTCACCCGTCCCGCCCGGGGACGCCGGAGCGCGGAGATCTCCACCGAGTGGTGATACCGGTCCGAGTCCGGCGGGCGCGTGAACTGGAAGCGCGCTCCCAGGACGCGGAACCGCGCCGAGAGCCCGCGCGCCATCGCATCCGAGACGGTGGTCACCGGGGCAGGAAGCCCGAGGAACGTGGCATCGATCAGCGGCTGCTTGTCGCGCAGGTCCACCGCGGCGAAGAAGGCGTTCGCCGCGTACCCCATCTCGGCGATGGCCATGACCGCCACGACCTCCGGCGTCGTGTAGAGCGCGTAGTGCCAGCGCTTCCGCCGGAGCCTGCGCGCCCAGACAGGCAGCGCGTGGGGAGGCGCGAGGCGGTCCAGGTTCACCGGCCCCAGCTCGCCGGCATAGGCACCGAACGGCGGCACGCCGTCCGGGCCGGGGACCTCGGGCGGTGACGGAGAGAGGGCGAGCATCGGCACGGGGGGATGCGTAGTGTGGCACGTCGGAGGAGTCGCCATGTCCAATCCCGCGTCCTTGAAGGTCAGCAGCCAGGTGCTCCAGGAGGGGAAACCCATCCCGATGAGCGCGGTGTACACCGGGGCAGGCGGCCAGAACGTCAGCCCCGACCTGTCGTGGGACGCTGCTCCGGCGGGAACGAAGAGCCTGGCCATCACCTGCCACGATCCGGATGCCCCGACGACCGTCGGCTTCACGCACTGGGTGCTGTTCAATCTCCCTGCCGAGCTGAAGAGCCTTCCCGCAGGCGCGGGAGCGGCTGGCAAGAGCCCGAAGGGCGCGACGGTCGGTTTCACCGACTACGGAGAGAGCGCCTACGGGGGCATGGCACCGCCGCCGGGGGACCCGCCGCACCGCTACCAGTTCACCGTCTGGGCGCTCGACGTCCCTCGGCTGGAAGGCGGAGACGAGCGGACGACCTACGCGAAGTTCCGGTTCCTGATCCGCGGCCACGTGCTCGCGCAGGGGACGCTGACCGGGCTCTTCGGACGGAAGGGCTGAGCTACTGACCGCGAGCGAAGAGCTGGGCGTAACGCGGGTCTCCGCGGATGCTGCGGAGGTCCGCGTCCCCATCTGCCAGCCCCTGGTCGCGGAACCCGAGCGAGACCGCGGTGTTCATGGACTGGAGGGCGGCCTCCACCTTGCCCTGGCGCCCCTGGGCGCAGGCGAGCTGATAGGCATCGAGTGCTGCCCCGCGCTGCTCGAGCAGCTGCGTGAAGGTGCGCTCGGCGGCGGCGTTCGCGTCCGTCGCCATCTGGGCGTCCCCGAGCGCGAGCAGGGTGATCGGCCGTCGATCGCCGAGCGCGACTGCGGACTCGAGCGTCTGGATCCCCCCCTTGGCGTCCCCCTGCAGCAGCCGGGCGCGGCCGAGGCGCGAGAGCACGACGAAGTCCTTGGGGGCCTTCGCCGACTCCGCCGAGAGCAGTGACACGGCGCGATCGCCGTCCCGGAAGACCAGCGCGCGGAGCCCCTCCCTCGACGACGGCGACAGGGACGCCGACTTCTTCGGCTCCCAGACGTACTGCATGTAGCGCGCGGTCTCCCACGCCACCTCGTCACCGAGCAGACGCTGCACGACATGGAGGGCACCATCGATGCCGGCCGAGACGCCGGCGGTGGTGACGATGCGTCCGTCGTCCACGAACCGGACGTCGGTCTTCACCTGGACCTTGGGGTAGGCAGACCGGAGCCGCGAGAGGGCGCCCCAGTGTGTCGTCGCCGGTCGTCCGTCGAGCAAGCCGAGGTCGGCGAGGATGAAGGCCCCCGTGCACACGGACATGCTCAGCTCGTTCTTCGCGGTGACCTTCTTCACCCAGGCCATCCCGGCCTCGCTGCGGGCGAAGTTTCGCGAGTTGCCACCGGGAAGCACGAGGATGTCCGGCGGCGGAGCATCGGCCACGGAGTAGTCGGGCTGCACCTTGAGCACGCCCTGGCTGAGCAGCGGGTTCTTCGTCGCGGCGACCGTGTAGACGCGGAACGCCCCGTTCCCGGCGGCGGTGAAGACCTCGGTCGGGCCGGCGAAGTCGAGGATCTCCACCCCGTCGTAGAGGACGATGGCGACGTTGCGGCGCGCCCACGGTCGGGACTCCTCGGCGCGGGCGGCCAGGCCGCAGGCCAGTGCCAGGGGGAGAAACAACTTCAATGCTGCGTCGAACCGTCGCATGAGCCCACCTCGTTCGAGGGCCGGAAGAGCAATCGCCGTGCCTCGACGAACGGCAGCTCCTGCGCAGCGGGCGGCGCGCGGCGGCAGTGCGCCGTGCAGAGGTGGGAATGCGCGTGCCAGAACCGCTCAGCCCCTGCGACACGGCGTCGCAGCGGGGGGCCCGGGGCGCCACGCGCCTGACGCTGGCGCCGTCCGGGCTCGAGCGAGGCCGCGGTCAGCCGCCTGCGTACTGGCGGCGATGCTCGGTCACACCGGTGAAGCGGTACGCGCCCGGACGGGGCGGGATGTCCGGCGGTGACTCGGGAGCGAGCGCCATCAGCCGCTCATACTCCTCGACGGTCACCCGCTCGCGGCTGCCGATGATCTCGTCGAGCCGCGCACGGCGGATGCGCTCTGCGGCGTTCTTGCCCACCACGCCGGAGAAGAACTCGCTCGCGCACCCGCTGCCGTAGCTGAAGAGGGCGATGCGCTTGCCGGCGAGCTCCGTGGCGCCCGCGTGCAGCATCCCCGCGAGCCCGAGGTACAGCGAGCCGGTGTAGATGTTGCCGACCCGCGAGCACAGGGTCAGCGACGGAGCCACCTGGCGCTCGAAGCTGGTCGCTCCTTCTCGCTCCTCGCGGGCCTCGTCGAACGCGCCGAGCACGTCGTCCAGGTCGCAGCGACGGAGACGGGCGTGGGCCTTCTTCGCCATCTTGCAGAACGGCACGTGGTAGCCGACGGCAGCCAGCTGCTCGCTCGGAAGCGCGGCGCTGTTGCGACGGACGATCTCCTTCGCCTCCGCCTTGCCGCGCCAGTCGCGGTAGGCGCCGGACAGCGCCTCCAGGTAGCAGTCGATCGAGTAGTGGCCGTCGACCACCGCCTCGCGGCGGCCCAGCGGGCGCCAGAAGTCGAACACGTGGCTGCTGCTCGTCCCGTTGAGCCCGAGGTCGATGGCGAGGAGCTCCGGACGAGCGGAGACCAGCAGCGCCACCGCGCCGGCGCCCTGGGTGGGCTCACCGGCCGTCTTCACCCCGTAGCGGGCGATGTCGGAGCAGACGACCACCGCGGACTTCCCGCCGGCGACGCCCGAGGCGATCCACTCGACCGCCGCCATGAGCGCGGCGGTGCCGCCGTAGCAGGCGTGCTGCACGTCGAACACCCGCATCTGCCGGGGCAGGTCCACCGCGCCCTGCACGAACGAAGCGACGGGCTTGCTGTGGTCGACGCCGGTCTCGGTGCCAACGGAGAGCATCCCGATCGAGTCGGGGTCGACCGCGTTACCGTCGATCAATCGGCGAACGGCGGTGGCCGCGAGGGCGACCGTGTCCTCGCCGGGGTCGGTGACCGCCATCTCTCGCACGCCGAGGCCCCCGATGTACTTGGCCGGATCCACGCCCCGGGCGCGGGCCAGATCCTCCAGGTGCAGCGTTCGGCGAGGCAGGGCCACGGCAAGGGCCTCGATGCCCACGGACGTCTTCATGCGTGCGTTTCTCCCCTCAAGCGGAGGCAGGGACCCGGGCCGGCCGCCCGGAGCGAGTGAACGGGCATGGCCCGCCGCGACGCCGGAGGGGTACCCCGCGTGGGCCATGAGACTTCGTGAACGGTGTCAGGAGTGCGGCACGAGGCCGGTGAACAGAAGGTCCACCATACCCGCGGCGATCTCGTCGTCGGTGCGCTTCCCGCCGGGCTTGAACCACTTGTAGATCCAGAGAACCATCCCGAGGAACGCGAAGGCCGCGACCGTCGGATCCACCGGGCGGATCTGCCCCTTCTCCACCGCCTCCGCGAACGACGACTCGAGGAAGCGGACGTAGCGCTTCTTGCGGGCGTTGATCTGCGCCTGCGCCTTGCCGGTGAGCGTGTCGTGCTCGTGGAGGATGATGGTGACTTCCTTGCTCCAGCCGCGGGTGACGAGCTTGATGTTCCTCGCCATGCAGGCCTTGAGGCGCTCCACCGGGTCGGGGAGGTGCTCCACCTCGGAGAGGACGCGTTCCTCGAACACGTCCATCCCGTAGTTCATGATCTCGATGAGCAGCTGCTCCTTGCTCTCGATGTGGTGGTAGAGCCCGGCCTTGGTGAGACCGCAGGCATCGGCGATCTCCTGGATGCTCGTGCCCTCGTAGCCCTTCTTGCAGATGAGCCGCGCCGCGGTCTCGAGGATGGCCCGATGCTTCGCGGTGGTGTCGTCGGTGCGTCTCACGGGGGGGCATCGAGGTTACCACTCGCGTGCTGTCGGGCCGCTCATTGCTCCTACCGACTGGTAGGTAGCAGTCCGGGCCCGGGCGCGTCCAGTCCCTCCGACTTCCTGCGTGTCGACGCGGGGTTGGACGTGATTACATTGTGCGACCCCACGTGGCCCGCTCCCCTGCTCGACTGCTGATCGCCCTCGTCCTCGGAGCCTCTGGCTGCTCCTGGCTGCAGATGGCCGAGGGCCAGTTCAAGAAGCCCGACGTGGCCTACAAGAGCGCCTCGCTGACGGACGTCTCGCTCAGCGGGGCGACGCTCAACGTCGTGGCCCGGGTGGACAACCCGAACCCGGTCGAGCTGGCGCTCGCCGACGTGGACTACCGGGTGAGCATCGATGGGCATCCGGTGGCGGCGGGGAAGCCGCCCGAGGGGCTGGCGATCCCCGCAAACGGGAACGCCGACCTGACTCTGCCGGCGTCGTTCAAGTTCGCGGACCTCGGCCAGGCGGTCGCGACGGTCCTGTCGAAGGGGAGCGCCGGATACAAGGCCGAGGGGACCGTCGGGGTGAAGACCCCGATCGGCGTGGTGCGCGTTCCCTTGTCGCACGAGGGGACGTTCACGCTGCCCGCGATGCCGGGCATCGCGCTCGGGACGCCGCGGTTGACGAGCGTGGCCATCGACCACGTGACGGTGGAGCTGCCGGTCACGCTGACCGGCAAGGGCAGCCTGCCCGTGCCGCTCCAGGCGCTGGACGCGGCGGTGACCATCGGCGGAGCGCGCATCGGCGAGGTGTCGGCGAAGGACCTCGGCACGCTCGAGCCGGGCGCATCGCGCTCGGTCACGCTGCCGCTGACGGTCCCCTTCTCCGGAGCCATGGAGGCCGCGCAGGCGATGCTGAAGGGCGGAACGGTCCCCATCGCGCTGGACGGGCAGCTGCAGTCGGGGCCCGCGCCGGTGCCGTTCCAGCTGAAGACGACGGCGAACTTCCGCCGCTGAGCACCCGGCGTGCGGACGGCTCAGAGCTCCTCGTGGAGGAACGGCTTCTTTCCCGGACCGTAGTCCGCGCTCACCTGTCCCGAGCCGCGGAGGATCCAGCGGAAGGTGAGCAGCCCGTCGACGCCGACCGGTCCACGTGCGTGCAGCTTGCCCGTTCCGATTCCCACCTCGCCGCCCAGGCCGAACCGGTAGCCGTCTGCGAAACGGGTACTCGCGTCGTGGAAGACGCAGGAGGCGTCCACCTCGGCGAGGAATCTCTCGGCGGCGTCACGATCCTCCGCGACGATCGCCTCGGTGTGCTGCGAGCCGTGCCGTGCGATGTGTGCGAGGGCACCGTCGAGGTCCGGGACCCGTGCCACCGCGAGGACGAGCGCCCCGTACTCGGTCCCCCAGTCCGCATCGGTCGCGGGCGTCATCTCCGGGTGACGGGCGCGGGTGGGAGCGTCGCCGCGGAGCTCGACTCCCGCCGAGCGGAGCGCGGCCACGCTCGCGTCCAGCGCGCCCTCGGCGCCGGGCTCCCAGAGCAGGGTCTCGACGGCGTTGCATGCCGCCGGATAGGTGACCTTGCTGTCCACGACGATGCGCGCCGCCTTCGCCGCCTCCGCCGAGCGGTGAAGAAAGACGTGGCACACCCCCTCGGCGTGGGCCAGCACCGGGATGCGGCTCCGGGCACGGACGTGCTCGACAAACTCCTTCCCGCCCCGGGCGACGACCAGATCCACGCCCCTCTCCAGGCCGAGCAACGCCTCCACCTCGGACCGGTCGTCGAGCAGCTGCACCGCGTCCGCGGGGAGGCCCGCCTTCTCGAGCGAGTCACGCACCACGCCCGCGAGCGCGCGGTTCGATTCCGTGGCCTCGCGGCCACCCTTGAGGAGAACCGCGTTCCCGGTGCGAAGCGCGAGAGAGGCGATCTGCACCAGTGCGTCCGGACGTGACTCGAAGACCACCGCGAGCACGCCGAGCGGGCACCGGACCTGCTCGAGAACCAGACCCTCGTCGAGCCTCCGCCGCGCGAGGACGGTCCCCAGGGGATCGGCGCGCGATGCCAGCTGCCGCGCCCCGTCGGCCAGCGTCTCCAGCTTCGCGGCGTCCACCCTGAGCCGCTTCAGCAGCGGGAGCGCGAGCCCCGCCGCCGCTGCGAGGTCGTGGACGTTCGCGTCCAGCATGCGGGTGCGGACCCGAGGGTCGGACAGAGCGTCGGAGAGCACCTCGAGCGCCCGTGTGCGCGCCGCGGCCGGCGCCCGGGCCAGGTGGCCTCCCGAGTCGACGGCACGCTGGACCCGCTCGCTCACCGTGCTCATGACCCGAGCACCAGGTTGTCGCGGGTGACGAGCGCGTCGTAGCCGCGCCAGCCGAGGACGTCCTCGATGTCCTCGCTGTGCCGGCCGAGGAGCGCCCGGCAGGCCCGGGCGTCGTAGTTCGCGAGTCCCCGCCCTCGCACGCGCCCGGACCCGTCGCGGATCTCCACCACGTCCCCCTCGCGAAAATCACCCTCCACGCCCACCACGCCGATCGGCAGCAGCGAGGCCCGGCCGCCCTCCAGCGCCGCGAGCGCGCCATCGTTGGCCACCAGCGCCCCCGCCCGGGGCGCGACCGCGATGCGCTGCCGCCGCACCGCCCGTCGCTCGGCTGGCGGCACGCAGGTTCCCACGTCCTCCCCCGCGAGGAGTCGCCGCAGCACGCCCGGGGCGGCTCCCGAGGCGATGACCGTCGTCACCCCTGACCGGCTCGCGAGCCGCGCCGCCTCCAGCTTGCTGGTCATCCCACCGGTGCCGCCGGCGCTCACCTCACCCACCCGTGGCGTCTCCGCGTCGAGGACGCCGATGCGGCGGGCGTCTGCGTCGGTCCGGGGATCCGACGTGTACAGCCCGTCCACGTCGGTCAGCAGCACGAGCAGGTCCGCGTCCACGCCGATCGCGACCCGGGCGCTGAGGCCATCGTTGTCCCCGAAGGCGGTAGACCCCGTCTCGGTGCCCTGCGCACGGCGGTGCTCGACCAGCTCGCGGATGCTCACGCTGTCGTTCTCGTTGAGCACCGGCACCGCGCGAAGCTCGAGGAGGCGCATCAGCGTGGTGCGGACGCAGAGGGCCCGGTCGCGCTCGCCGAGATCGCTCTCGGTGAGGAGCACCTGGGCCGCGGTCACGCCGAACTGCGCGAACGCCGACGTGTAGAGCCCGACGAGGTGCCCCTGGCCCACCGCGGCGCAGGCCTGGCGCAGCCCGAGCGAGCGCGGACGCTCGGTGAGCCCCAGCTGCTTCATCCCCAGGGCGACGGCGCCGCTGGAAACGAGGAGGAGCTGCCGCCCCTGCTGCCGGAGCACGGCCATCTCCTCGACCAGGGACATGAGACGGCCCAGCGCGAGCGACCGCCCGTCGTGGGTCACCACCTGGGTGCCCAGCTTGACGACGATGCGCTGCGCGTCCCCGAGAGGAGGGCGCGTGCCCGGCTGTGCTAGGTCCGAGGGCATGCTGGACAACGACGGTACCCTGGGCGTCCTCGGTTGTGGAACGGTGGGGGAGGCGATCGTGCGCGGGCTCATCCGCTCGGGCTCGCTCACTCCGGCGCGCCTGTCCGTCTCCACGCGACGGACGGAGGCGGCCGCGGCGCTGGCGGCGAGGCACGCCGTCCGGGCCACGGTGGACAACCTCTCGGTCGCGCGCGAGTCGAGCGCGGTGATGGTCTCGCTGAAGCCGCAGCAGCTCCAGGGCGTGCTCGACGGCGACGAGATGCGCGCCGCGCTCCGCGGCAAGCTCGTGCTGAGCACCGCCGCCGGCGTGCGCCTGGAGCAGATCCGTCGCTGGCTGCCGGAGAGCTCGCTCATCCGCGCAATGCCCAACACGCCCTGCACCATCGGCGAGGGGATGACCATCGTCTCTCGCGGCCCGCTGGCCACGGACGCACACGTCCAGACCGCGATCCGACTCTTCCAGACCGTGGGCCGCTGCATCGAGCTCGAGGAGCGGTCGATGGACGTCGTGACCGCGCTCAACAGCAGCGGGCCGGCGTTCGCCTATCTCATCCTCGAGGCGCTCGCGGAGGGCGGGGTGATGATGGGTCTCCGCCGGGACGTGGCGATGGAGATCGCCGCGCAGATGCTCCAGGGCTCGGCGCGGATGGTCCTCCAGACCGGGATGCACCCGGCCGCACTGAAGGACCAGGTCACCACCCCTGCGGGCTGCACCATCGCCGGCCTGCTGACGCTGGAGGATGGCCGCATCCGCTCGGTGCTGGCCCGCGCCGTCGAGGAGGCAACCCGGGTGGCCTCGCGTCTCGGGCAGTCCTAGGGCGCCCCGGGGGCTCGCTCGGCTCTCGACCGGGCAGTCGAGGAGGCGACAGACGGCACCGGACGTCCGGAGCGGTCGTAGAAACACGCACTTCCGCCGAAATCAGGCGCGGCTGCCATGCGTTCCTCGAACAGCGCGCCAAGCTCGCTCGGCCGTTGCCGGGGAGACCGGGCCGCTGCCAGGATCACTCCCCGTGGGACTGCTCGACAGCGAACGCCTCGCCTTCCTGAAACGGCTGCGGCCGGCGAGCGTCAAGCGGCTGGCCTCGCTGCGGATGGAGGACGTGGTCGGCCTCGAGGCAAAGCGGGCGCGGACCCGGGTGAAGGCGCTCCGGACGCGCTACCCGTCCGCGGGGCCACGGGAGGTGGGCCAGCACGTCATCGACTCCGCCAAGGGGCTCGCCTCGCTGAGCGGCTCGGTCAGCGGCGTGTTCGGGCTGGTCAGCGTTCCGGCGGACCTGGTGGTCATGGCGTGGCTGCAGATCCGGATGCTGGCCGACATCGCCACCGCGTACGGGGTGGATCTCCGGTTCCGGCGGGCCCGGACCGAGCTGCTCGGGGTGCTGGGCGAGGCGAACGGGGTCGGTCCTCTCCAGCGGTCCGGGCCCAAGGTCCTGGGGAAGATGGCGGCGGTCCTCGCGGAGAGGGGCGGGTTCGCGTCGCTCGGACGGGCGATGCCGCTCGTCGCGGCTCCGGTGACCGCATGGCTGAACAACCACCACGTGCAGCTGGTGGGAGAGGCGGCCCTCCGGCAGTACGACGGCTTCGCCCGGGCCGCGGCCAAGACGCGCGCCGCGTCGGGAGCGAGTGCCCCATGAGCGCTCGCGTCGTCGAGCTGGACCTCGAGACCGGCGTCTACACGCGCGGGGCGTTCGAGCGGGAGCTCGCCTTCGCGGTCCACGTCGCGCGCCGGGCGGCGCAGCCCTGCAGCCTGCTGGTGGTGGACGTGGACGACTTCCAGGCGCTCCGGGACGTGCGCGGAGAGCTCGCGGCGGACAGCTGTCTGGAGGCGCTCGCCCAGCGCATCTCGGCCGAGAGCAGCGGCGCCGGGCCGATCGGGCGGCTCGGCTCGGACACCTTTGCCTTGCTGCTTCCCGGATGGGCGCTGCCCCGTGCCTGCGCGCTGGCCGACCGACTCCGGGGCGCCACGCGCTCCGACCGGTGCGTGATGGCGACGGTGAGCGTGGGCGTGGCGGCGCTCCGCCCGTCCGAGCCGTGGGGCAACCTGCTCGAGGCGGCCGAGACGGCGTGCATCCGCGCCAAGCAGGCCGGTCGCGACCGCAGCGTGCACCGCGGCTGAGTCGGGGCCGCGGCTTGCCGGCTCGTCCCTCCGCGGGTCGCCTGACGCCCCCGGGCGGCCGGGTGGCGCTCCGGACGACCTCGCGCTTATCTATAGATATATCTACGCGACACATCGACGCGATGTGTCGTTCAGACCCGGCAGCGCCGGGAGGAGCACGACGATGAGACACGGAGAGCCGTGGGGGTGGCACCCCGGGATGTTCATGGGACGTGGGCCGTGGGGCAGGCACGGGCACGGGGGGCGGGGCGACTGGCGGGACATGTTCGGCGGGCCTCCGCCCCGCGCCGAGCGAGGCGAGGTCCGCTACCTGGTGCTGGACGCGCTCGAGAAGCAGCCCCGGCACGGGTACGAGATCATGCAGACCATCGAGGAGCGGAGCGGTCAGACCTACCGCCCGAGCCCGGGGGTCATCTACCCCACCCTGCAGATGCTGGAGGAGCTGCGGCACGTCCGCGGAACCGACGACGACGGGCGGCGCATCTACGCCATCACCCCGGAGGGCCTGCGCGACCTCCAGGAGCATCGCCCGGAGGTGGAGGACTTCTACGAGCGCTCGGGCGCCTCGAGCTGGGCGGAGAGCGCCGAGGACCTGGCGGACCTCATGCAGCGCGCGGCCCAGCTCTTCCGCGTGCTGCGGCGTGCGGCCCGACGCGGACGGCTCAACCCTGGAGTGATGCGAAAGCTGCGCGCCGTGCTCGACGAGGTTCTGGCCAAGGTGACGTCGATCGTCGAGGAGTGACCCGGCCTGGGGCCCCTCTCCTCTCGCTCAGAGGACGAGCTGCCCGAGCGACCACGTCGCCGCTCCGACGAAGAGCAGTGACAGCGCGCCGAGCCGGGTCTTCGCGGCGAGAACGCCCACCGCCACCGCGACGACGAGCGCCAGCACGTGGTGCGTTCCTGCCGCCGTCCACATCAGCGACGCTGCCGACGCACCGAGGAGCCCGAGCACCACCGGGCGCATCGCGAGCTCCAGCCGGCGCACCCAGGTGACGTCGCGCCACCGGTGGTAGACGGCGTACGCGACCCCCATCATCGCCACCGGCCCGCTGTAGATGCCGAGGAAGGCGACCACCGCCCCCGCCGGCCCGGCCGCGTGCCAGCCGATGACGGTGCACATCGCCATGTTGGGCCCCGGGACCACCTGCCCCAGCACGAACGCCTGGATGAACCCCTCGGGCGTGACGAGGCCCCCGTCGACCAGCGCCCGCTGGAGCTCCGGCAGCACCGAGAACACGCCCCCGAACGACACCAGCCCGATGCGAAAGAAGATCCAGAACAGCGCGAGCAGCTTCACGCCGTGAACTCCACGACCAGCGCCACCGGAATCGCCACCGCCAGCACCGCGAAGAGCGAGGCTCCGGCGAGGACCGCCGTTGCCACCGCGGCGAGGAGGACCCCGCGCGCCACCCGGACCCGGGTGGACGCCAGCACCGCCGGGTCCGCGGTGCTGCCCAGCCCGGGCAGCCGCCGCCAGAGGAACATCAACAGGAGCACGATCCCGGACACCGCCATGCCCCGCAGCGGGGCCTGCACCCAGGGACGGTCCACGGCGAGCAGCCCGGAGAGCGCGACCGCCAGCACCGCGCCGGGCAGGCAGAGGCAGACGATTCCCAGCAGCGCGCCCGCGACTCCCACCAGCCGGTAGCCCAGGTACGCGGAGAGGTTGACCAGGTTGGGTCCCGGCAGCAGCTGGGCCACGGTCAGCACCTCGTCGAACTCCGCCGCCGAGAGCCAGCCACGGTCGCGGACGACCGCGTCCTCGTAGAGGACGATGCGGCTCGCCGACCCGAAGCTGAGCGTTCCGATGGTCAGGTTGACCCGGAGCCAGTCCGTCGCCGTGGGGACCGGCCGCGCGGAGGTCACTTCTTCTTCAGCGCCCACTCGGCGTGGGTGACCACCGGGAGCTGCAGCGCCCGCTCACGGTCCAGGTCCAGGTTGCCGATGTGAAGGGACAGCGGGGCCTGCACCCACTTGTAGATGCTGGCGAGGAACAGCTTCACGAACTTCGTCACGTACCCGTGGACGACCTCCGCGCCGAGGTCGGGGAACATCGAGCCGACGACCCGCTCCACCTCCTCGGGCAGGAGCTTCTCGTCGGCGAACAGGTGGAAGCAGGCGTCCAGGACGCGGAAGGGCATCAGCTCCTCCTCGCCCACCTGGTTCGGCGCCAGCTCGGGACCGGGCGGCTTCTGCAGCACGAGGCGGATGCCCTCCAGGGGATGCATCTCCTGGAGGTAGTCGAGCAGCACCATCACCACCGTCTTGGGAACGTTGGCGATGACCGCCAGCGCGCCCTCGAGGTCCCCGCCCACGGTGGTGTAGCCCACCGCGCGCTCGCTCATGTTCCCGGTCTGCAGGAACAGGCCGCCGGCGGAGTTGCTCCAGCTCCACATCCTCTGTCCACGAATGCGGGCCTGGACGTTCTGCTCGGTGACCGGGGTGACCGGATCGCCCGGCGGGAGCATGGCGCGCACCGCCTCGAGCTCTCGCTCGAACGCCGCGTCGATGCTGACCACCTTGAGCGACACGCCGAGCTCGTCGCACACCGTCCGCGCGGCCTTCTCGGTCTCGGCGGAGGAGAAGCGGCTCGGCATGTAGAACGCGCGGAGCAGGCTCCCCGGCGCCTCGGGCTTCTTCCGTGAGGCCCAGCGGTGCGCGATGAGCAGGGTCAAGAGCGAGTCGCGGCCGCCGGACAGCGCCACGCCGATCGTCTTGAACACCCGGTTCTTCTCGAAGTAGTCGCCCACCCCCATGGCCAGGGCGTCGAGCACGTCCTCGCAGTAGCGGGTCCGCGCCGGCACGTGCTTCTCGGCAGCCGGGAGGAAGAAGCTGCCGTTCGTGGGGACGGGGTAGCTCAGCTTCTCCCGGCGGGTCCGGAACAGGGTCGCCGGGATCTGGATCGTCGGCACCGGGTCGTGACTCGCCGCCCAGGCGGTGTGGTCCATCCGCCAGGTGGTGTTCTCGCTCCGCAGGCGCATCGTGCGGTCGAGGTCGACGGTCGTCGCCTCCCACCCCTCGCGCCAGCGCGGAGCGTCGAGCATCAGCTTGCCGTTCTGGAAGACGAAGCCGCCGCCGTCGAACAGGAGCCCGTCGTTGCCGCCGACGAGGTTCACGTAGGCGAGCGTGCACTGGTGATCGCCGGCACGGGTGATGAGCATCTCCCGCCGCGTCTGGTCCGTGCCCACGCGGAAGGCCGAGCCGGAGATGTTCACCACCAGCTCGGCGCCCGAGTAGGTGCGCCGCCGCATCGGGCACTCGGTGGTCCAGGCGTCCTCGCACACCTCCGGGGCGACGACGCCGAAGTCGAACTCGAAGATGAGGTCACCGAAGGGAACGCCGCGATGATCGCCGAGCTGGTAGGGGTAGCCGCGGCTGAAGGTGCGCCCCTCGTAGTAGATGCTGTACGTCGGGAGCTTCTCCTTCGGGACCAGACCGCGAACCTCGCCGCCGGCGACGACGGCCGCGCAGCCGTAGCGGAGGCCCTCGTGGAGGATCGCCACCCCGAGCACGTGCACCGTCGGCTGCGCACGCGTCTCCCGTGCGAAGTGCTCGAGCGCCCGCCACTGGTCCTCGACGAAGCCCTGCCACTGGATGAGGTCCTCCGGCGGGTAGCCGCCGATCATCTGCTCCGGGTACACGGCCACCGTCACGTCGGCTGCCGCCATCTCCTTCGCGAAGCGCAGGGCGCGCTCGACGTTGGCGTGGGTGGCGCCCACCGTGGTGTTCACCGACGCGAGGCCGATCTTCACGAGGCGCATCGTCAGTTCACCGGTCCCTCGGGCTTGGCCGGGGCGAGCCGGGCGAGCACCTCGCTGACCTCGGCCAGCACCGTACGCAACCGGGCGCGCACGTCCAGCTCGCAGAGGAGATCCTGCCGCCGCTCGACGTCGGCCACCACGCTGGAGGCCACCACGTCGGCGAGCGCACCGCCCGAGGCCCGTGCGGAGGCCTGGAGCAATCCCTGGGCGACCGGCGGGGGAAGCCGGGCAGCGAGCTCGAGCATCGCCTGCCGGAGCTGCTCCTCCTCCACGCCGTGGTAGTCGGTGTCGGGCAGGATCGCGGCGCGCACCTCCCGGTAGAGCTGGTCGGGCGGAAGCTCTTCGAGGATGCGGGCGCGCACCGCCCCCTGGACGATGATGTTGTACCGCCCGCCGTCGAGCTCCTCGTGCCACGCGATGATGCCCGCGCACACCATCGGCCGCATGCGCGGACGTCCGGCGTAGGTGCCCTCGTACCCCGGCTCGAGCTGCGCCATCGCCATGACCTTGTCGCCGGCCAGCGCGGCCTTCACCAGCGAGCGATAGCGAGGCTCGAAGATGTGGAGGGGGAGGACGGTGTGCGGAAACAGCACGGCCGAGGGGAGTGGAAAGATCTTCAGCGCGGATGCGGCGCGCTCCACCCGTTCCAGGGCCGTCATGCCGGGCAACCTAACATCCGGACACCCGGCTGCCACACAGCGCCCCCCTGCACACCGGGGGCTCCTGCTAGGGTGCTGGCCAATTCCTGCATGAGCGCCGATACGATTTCTCAGCCCCCCTCGACTCCATGGGGCCGGGCCCGGGCTTGGTCCGGGCGGATGTACAGCCGGGTGGAGTCCTACGCGAACACCCCCGCCGCCTTCACCGCGCTGGTGGTGGTCGCGGCGATCGACTCTGCCTTCTTTCCCGTTCCGCCCTTCGTGCTGCTGATCCCGATGATCATCGCGGCACCGCGCCGCTGGTTCCAGCTGACGCTCTGGGGAACGCTCGCTTCCATCGTCGGCAGCATGCTCGGCTACGCCATCGGCGCGGCCATGCGCGGGGGTCTCAATCTCATCCACATCGACCCGAACCTCCGGCTCGATCTCGGACCCGACTGGCTCGGCAAGGCGCTGCTGGTGCTCGCCGGACTCGCTGCGGCGGTGGCGGTCCTCTCGGCACTGCAGGGGTTCCGGCGTCCGGGCACGCGGCTCCGGGTGGGCGGGGCAGGTCTGCTGGCGGTGGCGCTCGCCATCGCATCGCGGTCGACCGGATGGTTCGCCGTGCATGGCACCCTGGCGGAGCTGCTGAGCCACAACTGGTGGTCCCTCGCGGTGGTCTGCATGGTGGTGCCGGCGTTCAAGCTCGCCACCATCGGGAGCGGTCTGGTCGGTGTCTCCTTCGGGCCATTCCTGGGAGCGGTCGCCATCGCTCGCATCGTCCGCTTCGGCGTGGCTGCGGCGCTGGCGCGCTTCGGTGGGCCGCCGGTCCGCGACTGGCTGCTCCGGCACGCGCACGCGCACGCTCCTCCGGCGACCGCGGGCCGCCCGCTCGAGACCTGACGAGGCGATTCCGCTGCAGCTGCACCGGAGTGCAATGGCCGGACGGCTGGCGCGTCTTCTCGGTCGGAGGAAACCGACACCATGTCTCGTCCCGCCGTTGCCGCGCTGCTTTCGTTCCTGATTCCCGGGCTCGGGCAGATCTACAACCGCGAGGTGCTCCGGGGTCTCTTCTGGCTGATCATCACTCCGGCCCTGTGGATCGGCAGTGCCGGGTTGTTCGGGTGGATCGTCCACCTCATCTCGGCCGCGACGGCGTACCACCGCGCCGAGCTGCAGGACGGCCTTCCCCGGCCGAGCCGGCTCGACTGGCGCTCGCTGTAGGGGAACGACCGGACGTCGCTACGCCCCCCGCACCAGGGGGACTCTCAAGGAAGCGCGCAGGGCGCGCCAGCGTCCAGGCTCAGGGGAGCGAGGCGGTCTTCTCGCCACCGGGGCCGCCCGACCCACGGAGCACCGCGAAGTTGATGTTCCCGTAGCCGCCGCCCTGGCAGCTGAACATCACCCGCTTGATGATCCGGAAGGGCACGTCCTTGTGGCCCTGGATGTTCACCACGCCCTTGAAGGCCGTGCCGTCGTTGGCCAGGGCGTGGAGCTCCTCGGTTTCCTTCTTCTGCTCGCGGAGCTTCTCCTCCAGCGCGGGGATGGTGACGTAGTCGTCGCGCGAGAGGTCGGCCACGCGGGCGACCGCGACACCGTTGATGATGATGTCGTCGTTGCTGATCATGATCACCGGCGCGAGCTCCAGCTCGTCCACGTGCGTCGCCGTGGGCAGCTGGATGTCCTTGGTCATGTTCAGGATCTCTCCCGTCGCCGAGAAGTTGGCGATGAGGAAGAGCACGATGATGACGAACATGTCGACCAGCGGAGTGATGAGGAGATCCGCGTTGGTCGCCTTGTGCGAGCCGTGCCCGTGGCCGAAGACCTTCGACTTCCGGAGGCGCTTGCCGAACCGCTTGCCTGGCGTCTCGATGGCCATGGTCAGGTGCTCACGGGCGCGACGGAGACGGAGGGGAAGCCATCCCCGATGCACTCGTCGATGACGTGCACCAGGTCCTCGTAGCGAACCGCGTCCTCGGTCTGCACGGTGATCGCCGTCTGATCGGGGCCGAGCTTCTCCTTCACGTCCTTGAAGCGCTCGGCGAGGCGAGTGAGGTCGATCTGCTGCTTGGCGTCACGCACGACGGGGATGGGGTCGAAGGTGCTGGTTCCGACGGTGAGGCGCAGGTCCTTCTCCGAGAGGAGGAGGGTCACCGGGACCGTCTTGTCGTCCTTGTCCGGCGTGGGATCTCCGTCGCCGCCGCCACCGCTGACTTGCAGCCGCCCGATCTGCGTCCAGACCGCGGTCATGATCAGGAAGCTGATGGTCACTGCCATCAGGTCGATGAACGGGACCAGGTTGATGGTGGCGTCCAGGGGCTTCTTGGGGCCCTTGGCATTACCGAGGTCCATCCCGCCGGCCATGCGCGCTCTCTCCGGTCTCTAAGGGGTTGGGGTGGGAACGGCGAGGGCTCTAGTCGTCGTCGCGGCCCGCGGACACGGTCAGGTTCTTGAACTTGTCCTTGTTGTTCACGACCAGGTTCAGCACCGAGACGCTCGTCTCGTTGATGTCGTTGATCAGGCTCTGGGTCCGGCCGTTGAGGACGGAGAACATGATCAGCGCCGGGATGGCGGTCAGCAGCCCGAAGAAGGTGCAGTTCATCGCCTCCGAGATGCCCTGGGAGAGGATGGTGGCCTTGTCCGCCGGGTTCACGTGGGCCACGGCCTCGAAGCACTGGATCAGACCGTTCACCGTTCCGAGGAGTCCGGCGAGCATCGCCGCGTTCCCGAGCATCGCCAGGTAGCCGGTGCGGGCCTCGAGCTTCGGCGTCTCGCGGAGGCTGGCCTCGTCGAGGGCGGCCTGCACCTCGTCCTCGCCCTTCGGCACGTTCATCAGGCCCGCCTTCACCACGTTGGTGAGCGGGGTGCTCTTCTGGCCGGCGACGTAGTTGATCGCCTTGTCCAGGTCACCGGCGTAGATGTGCTTCTTCAGCCCGCGAAGGAAGCCGTCCTTGTTGATCGGCGCGGAGAAGAACAGCACCACGCACCGCTCGATGATGATCGCGAGGGCGATCACCGCGCAGACGGCGATGGGATACATGCCGCCCTTGCCGGCGCGGAACCGAGCCGCCATCTGGTCGAAGAACGAGCCCGAGGACGTCGCCTCGGCGGCGAGCAGCGTCAGTCGGGTCAGGAGCCCCACGGTCATCGATGTGCCTCCGAACTGGCCAGCGCGCCACGGCGGTCACCTCGGACCGGCGGATCACGCAGGAACCCTGGAATTCAGGGGGAACTGAAGGTGCATCCTACGTCCCGCAAGCAGCAACCTGTCAAGAAACCAAGGTAGGGAAGTACGCGCAAACTCTCCATATTTTTGGACCACGGGACAACTCCAGCGGGGCGAGATGCCCCCCGCGGACGCTACCCCTTGGAGACCGGCGCGCCGTCCTCGTCCGAGGCCCGCTCCAGGTCGAGGATGCGGGCCTCGCCGACGTAGGCCTTCGTCTCGAAGCGGGTGATCCGCCCGATCTTCCGGACGATCTCCTTCATCCGCTCCGCCTCCTTGTGGATGATGTCCACCTTGGCCCAGGCGTAGTCGTCCTCGCGAAGCTTGCGCTTGAGCAGCTCGGCGTAGCCCAGCACCGAGGTGAGCGGCTGGTTCAGCTCGTGGGCCGCGGTCCCGGCCAGGGCGATCATCTCGGCGCTCCGCTCGCTGCGCTCGAGCCGCAGGTTGGCGTCGGAGAGCTTGCGCTCGAGCTGCACGCGGTCGCGGAGGTCGCGGAGGATGCCCACCGTCGCCACCTCGCGGGCGCCCTCGTAGAGGATGGACCCGGTCATGTTCACCGGGACGCGCTCTCCGGACTTGGTGACGATGTCCTGCCGGGTGAGCGCGAGCCGCCCCGGGCCGCCGTGCTCCAGCGAGCGCATCCGCTCGAGCAGCTCGACGGCGATGCCCTCGCCGACGAAGAAGTCCGCCACCCCGAGCGTCGCGAGGGCCTCCTGCGCGCTGTAGCCGGTGAGCGCCTCGGCTCCCTTGTTGAAGAGGATGAAGCGCCCCCGCATGTCCATGGCCACGACCGCATCCACGGTGTTGTCCACGAGCTTCTCGAGGAACTCCTTGGTCCGCCGCAGCTCGTTCTCGATCCGGCGGGACTGGGTCACGTCGCGGAAGCTGAGGATGGCGGCGGCATCGCCCTCGCGAAGGGGCGCTCCGCTCACCGAGAGCGTGAGCTGGCGGGCGGTGGGCGTGTGGACCCGAACGTCGACGTCGCGCTGCACCTCGCCCCGGGCCACTGCGCAGAGGAGCGCGGTGAGCGCCTCGGCCCCGAGCGCGCCGGTGAGGTCCTCCACGTGGCGGCCCTCGAGCTGTCCTGGATCCACGTCGAGCATCGCGGCGCCGGCCGGGTTGAGGAGCAGCACCTTCCCCGTTCCGTCGAGGATGGCGATGCCCTCGGAGACGTGGGCGAAGAAGGCCTGGTAGCGCTGGAGCTCATCCGCACGGCGCTCGGCGACGAGGCGAGCCGACTTCTCGCGCGCCGACTCGCCGCGCACGCTCTCCAAGAGCCGCGCGTTCCGCAGCGCGACGGCGGTGGCGTGGCCCACCGTGGCGAGGAAGTCCACCTCCGCGGGGCTGAAGGCCGGACGCTCGCCCGAGCCGCGGACCAGGAGGACCCCGAGGACCTTGCCCTGCACCGTCAAGGGGAGCGCGGCGATGGAACGGACGCCGGCGGCGACGACGCGCTCGTGCATCCCCTCGAGGAGCGGATGGCTCGGGACGTCCTCGACCACCGTGGGCAGGCCGGTGCGAAGGCACTGGCGGACCTCGGGGTAGCGGTCCATCTCGATGCGGAGGTTCTTGATGTCGGGCGCGTCGCTCGCGGCGACCACCACCGCCGAGCCCGCGCCGTCGTCGAGGAGGAGGCTGGCCCGGGGGATGTCCAGCATCTCCGCGAGCCGGCGAGTGACGTCGTGCAGGAGCGCGTCCACGTCGGTCGACTCGGCATAGCGGGCGGTGAGCTCCAGCAGCATGTCCAGGTTCCGCTGCTGAGCGCGGGACTGGAGCTCGAGCGCGTGGCGCTCCCGGGCCTTCTGCAGGCGCCAGCCGAGCTCCGACTCCAGCTGGGCCACCGCGAGCAGCGAGTCGGCGGGCACGCTCAGCACGGAGCGGCGCCGGACCACCGACTGATCCACCACCGCGAGCAGCGCCTGCTGGCCGCTGACCGGCGTGACCGCCCGCAGTGCCTCGTCTCCCTGCGGAGAGGTGAGGTCCACGAGGACGTAGCTCGCCTCGGCGATCTGGCCGGGGGGCAAGAGCGCGACATCGCTTCCAACCAAGGCTGCTGTCACCCGATCCCGGAGACCGGAGCTGTCCGGCAGGAGGACCAGGCCCGAACGAAGCGCCATCGACACCCTCCGGGATGCTAGCACCAAAGCCGCCGTGACCACCGAACCCCACATGCCGGCGCTGGTGGAGACGCTCCGCGAGGTCGCCTCGGCCTCCGACCGGCTGCCGGACGCGGCCGGCGACGTGACGCGCGCCCTCGCACGGCGGGTGCGCACCCGCATCCTGCGCGATCTCCTCCCGCGGCTGGCGAGCGATGCGCCGCTGCTCCTGGTGGCGGTGGCCGGCCCGAACAACGTGGGAAAGTCCACGCTGTTCAATACCCTGGTCGCCGCGGACCTCTCGCCGGCACGCGCCGAGGGTGGCCTCACGCAGCAGTGCCTCGCCGCAGCGACGCCGGAGACCGCGAGCGGCCCAGGTCGCGAGGCGCTCTCCGCGCGCTACGAGGTGGTGCTTCTTCCACCCGGGACCCGTGCGCCGGTGACCGAGCCGGGTCCGCCGGGACGCCTCTTCCTGACCTCGACTCCCACCTTGCCGCCGGGGCTGGTCCTCGTCGACACGCCGGACTTCGACAGCGTGGTGCGCGAGAACCGGGTCCGCAGCGAGGCCCTCCTGGTGACGGTGGACGTCGTGGTCTTCGTCGTCTCGCGCCACACCTACCAGAACGCCGCGCTGGTGGACGTGGTCCAGCAGGCGGTGGGCCGGGGGCGCCCCTGGGTGGCGGTCTACAACGAGGCGCCCGAGCTGCAGACGGTCCGCGCGCACCTGGACAAGCTGGCCGCCGACGTGGGCGCCCCACCCTTCGCGCGGTACCGGAGCCCGCACGATCCCGAGGTGGAGACGGGGCGGCGGCGCCTCACCGTCGAGCCAGTGGACGGCGGACCAGGGCTGGCGGAGCTGCTGGAGGATCCGGAAAGAGGAGCGGCGCTCCGCACCGCCGCACGGGCCGCCGCGCTCCGCGACGCCGCGGCCGAGCTCGAGGATCTGGCCGCCCAGGTCCTCGCGCTGGCGAGCGAGCCCGAGCGGCTGCGGACGCGGCTCCGCCACGGCCTGGCCGAGGTCGGCGCACGGGCCGCGCTCCGTGCGGTGCCGGCCGACGTCCTGCTCGAGGCGTTCCGCGACGAGCTGGACGCACGGAGCCCGGTGAACCGGTGGATCCGCCGGCCGTTCCGCGGTCTCGCGGCGGCGCTCGGCGCGGTGGGGCGCAAGCTCCGTGCGTCCTTCAGCCCGCCGCACCCGGTGGCGCTGGAGGCGACGGCGGCCGCGGCGACCGACGCGGCGCTTCGCGACGGCGTCCGACAGCTGGTCGAGTCGCTGGGCCCCGAGCTGGGCGCATGGCGCGGTGATGCGGGGACGCGGGAAGCGCTCGCGGCGGCGCTCGGCCTGCCGACTCTCTCGGCGCTCCACGCTCCGGGGCCGCTGGTGGAGGACGTGTCGCTCCGCGAGGACCGAGCGCAGCTGCTCGCCCGCTGCCGCGAGCTCGTGCGCGCGCACCTGCCGGGAGGATTCGAGGAGGGAGCGATCCAGGCGCTCGCGACCCTGGTCTACTCGGTCCCCGCCAGCGCCGCGGCGGTGGTGACGGTGGCCACCGGAGGAATCGGACACGATGCGGTGATCTGGGTCGGGACGCTGCTCACCACGCCCCTGATGGAGCGCTTCGTGGACCTTCTCGGAACCGGCGTGCGAGGCGAGGTGGTCCGGACGTGGTCCGAGAAGCACGGGGGCTCGCTCGGACGCGAGCTGGAGGCGAAGCTCTTCGGATCGCTGCTGCAGAGGCTGGACGCCCAGGTGGCGGCCGCGCAGTCCGCCGCGGCCGCGTTCTCCAGGGCCGCCGGGCAGCTCGAGGGAGGCCACGCATGAGGTGGTTCCGACGGGCGAAGGGGGAAGAGGCGCCGCCGCCACCACTGCCCGAGCCGGAGCTGATCCGCTCCCGGCTGCAGCTGGCGTGCGAGCTGCCTGCGCTGGCCGACGCGCGGGCGCTGCTGGAGCGGCTCGCGGACGACTACGCGCGCACGAGGGCGCTGGCCGAGCGGCCGCTGCGCATCGCCCTGGTGGGCTCGACGGGCGCCGGAAAGTCCACGCTGCTCAACGCGCTGGCAGGGACGGTGCTCGCGCGCGAGGGCGTGGACAGGCCCACCTCGTCGGAGGCAGTCGCCTACGCGCCGTCGGACGCCGATCTCGGTTCCCTCGGGGCGGCGGTGCCGCGGGTGGTGCGGTACCTGACCGAGGCGGGGACGGCGTGGTCCGGGCAGGTGTTCGTCGACACGCCGGACCTCAACTCGGTGGCCCGGGACAACGCCGCCGCGGCGCTGGCGGTCCTGGACCAGGTCGACGCAGCTCTCGTGGTGTTCCACCGCGGCTCGGTGGCGGAGGCCCGGCCCACCGAGGCGCTGCGGCCTTTTGCCCATCGCCGTGCGCTGCTGGGGGTGGTGAACTTCGCGGACCAGCTCGGAGCGGAGGCCCGCGCCACGTTGCGCGAGCAGGTCGGGCGGGTGCTGCAGAAGGAGCTCGGGCTCGCCGAGCCTCCTCCGGTGTTCGTGGTGAGCGCGCTCAAGGCACGCCTCGGCGAGCAACTGGACGACGACTGGTCCGCCCTGGAGGCGCAGCTGCGGACCCTGGCCGAGGCCGGGGTGGCCACCGAGCTCCGCCGCAGGAATGCGGAGGCGCTGCTCGGGCAGATCCGCACCCGGGTCGCCGCAGCGCTGCAGACGACGGAGGAAGCGCGGGGCGAGGTGCGCAAGGCGCTCGACGCCGGGCTGGCCGAGGTGCGCACGCCGCTGGGAGACGACTTCCGCGTGCGACTCGGGGGCGCGGGCGGGTTCCTGCGCCAGAGCGTGCGGCGACAGGCGGCGGGGCGGCTCACCGGGCCCATCGGCTGGGGGCTCAGGCTCTCCGGGTGGGGCTCGGGCGGGCTCGCGGGCGCAGCGCTGGCCTCGCAGGCGAGCCTCCCGGCCGGGCTCCTGGTGGCGGCGACCGGCGCGGTGCTCGACGAGGTTCAATCGCGCGGACGGCAGGCGGCCGCCGAGCGGGTGGTGGCGGCGTCGGACGGGGCGCTCGATGCGCTGGCGCGGCAGGGGCTCGCTCCGGCGCGCGCGGTCGCCGCCGAGCGGGGTCTCCCACCGGAGGTGAGCGGGCTTCCGGATCAAGCTGGGTGGGTGGCGCGGCTCGCCGGCGCGCGGTCGCTGGCGTGGCGCGAGGTCACCGGCTCGATGCTCGACGGTGCGGTGCAGGGCTGGTGGCGGTGGGCGCGCCTGCTGCTCGTGCCGCTGGTGCAGCTCCCCCTGCTCGGTCTGGTCGGCCACGTGGGCTACCGCGTGGCGCGTGCGTACTGGGAGGGCAAGTGGCTCCCCGGCGGGTACTTCCTGAACGCGGGTGTGCTCGCGCTGCTGTGGACCGTGGCGGGGACGGTGGTGGCAGGGCTCACGCTCGCCGGCGTCGCGGCGGCGCTGGCGCGCGCGGGCGAGGCGGCCTTCCTCCGCGCCGTCGACGGGGTGAGCGCGGACCTCCGCGGCGAGGTGGACCGGGCGCTCGAGAAGCCGCGCGAGGCGGCCCGACAGCTCGTGGAAACGCCGGATGGTGGAGGCGGGAGCTAGTGCCGCGCCGGTGCGACTTCGTCGGCGTCGAGCAGCTCGGCCTCGGTGTCGCGCGGGGCGTCCTGGCTCGCGGACGGCGCATCGGCCGGACGCGCGAGTGACGGTGGCGGCGCCGAGGCGGCCGCCTCGGGAGCGGACGTCAGCGGAGACCCGGACTGCGACGGCGACAGGAACGGAACGCCATCTCCGGACTGCGGATTCTCCGTCGCCGCGTGTGCGGCCACACCCGCCGCGGATCCATCGGCCGCCGCGCGCGTGTCGGACGGAGCCGGTCCACCGACGCTGATCGCCGCCTGACCCGCGCTGCCCGCTGCCGACTGCGCGGCGGGGTGAGCCTCTCCGGGAGGCTGGGCGACCGGGTCACCTTGCCGGACCGTGGCCGGCGGCTGGTGCGCCGCGACCTCGAGCGGCGCGGTGCAGGGCAGGCTCGAGACCCACGACTCGAGCACCGGATCTCCGTAGCCCTGGAGGCGCGCCTCGACCGACGGGTTGTTCCAGCCCGCGGAGACCGGGGTCGCGACCTTGAAGTGCAGGTGCGCACCGCAGGCCCAGCCGGTCTTTCCCGAGTAGCCGAGCAGATCGCCGCGTCGCACGTGCTGGCCGGGGGCGACGCTCACCGCGGAGAAGTGGAGGTACTGGGTCTCGACGTTCCCGAGGCTCTCGATGACGACGTAGTTCGCCTTCCGCGCCATCGCCGGATCACAGCCGCCCTCCTCGCTGTCGCCACGCGCGAGCCGCACCACGCCGTCGAGCGCCGCGACCACCGGCGTTCCCTCGGGCATGCGGAAGTCCCAAGCCCAGGTGTCGTTGCCAACGTGGCTGCCGACGTTGTGCACCTGGCTCACGGGGAAGGACATCCCGCATCCGAACGGGATGCCGACCTCGGGAGCTTCCGGTGGAGCGGGGACGGTCGCCGAGGCGTCCGCGGTCGGCGGAACTGCAATTCCCGTTTCGGCGAGGACTGGAGCTCCGAGGAACAAAAGCGCCAGGAGAGCGGAGGATGCGGACCTGTCCACGGTTTGCTCTGTTCAATACCTCACCTCCCCCATGTGGGTTCATCACCGACTCTGGTCGGACGCTTGCCTGCTTCCAGCTGACGGACTCCGGACACCCTGTTCCGACCGGCGGTTGACCTTCGGGCGTACGCGCCCGACTTCTCATTTCGCGACCCGCTTCGGGTTTCCCATGGGTCCGGAGGACGGTGGTGACGACGGAACACGGGGGGAGCGTGCGGGTCTCGCTCCTCGATGGCCAGCTGCTCCGCGCCGACGCCCTGGCCCGGGTGCTCACCGACTCCGGCTACACGGTGGTCGGTCGGCACACGCGCACCGACTCGTTCCTCTCCGGCCTGTCGCAAGAGCAGCCGCAGATCGCTTGTGTGGACGTCAGCCTCGACGACGACGGCGTCGGAGCCCTGGCGGAGGCCCGGCAGTTCCATCCCAACCTCCACGTGCTGGCGCTGGGGGATGGTCCCGGCGCGCTCGACCGCTGCATTGCCGCCGGAGCGGCCGCTTACCTGGACGCGCGCACCAGCGTCTGCAACGACGTGCTGCACACCCTGGAACTGCTGGCCCGGGGGGAGCGTGCGGTCTCGGCCCAGATGCTGAGCACGGTGTTCCAGGTCACGCGAGCGCCCGAGCACGAGCAGCTGCGGCCTCTCTCCGCGCGCGAGCGGCAGGTGCTCTCGTGGGTCTCGGCCGGCGCCGACAACGGAGACATCGCCGCGAGCCTGCAGATCACCGAGCGAACGGTGAAGGCGCACGTCTCGAGCCTCTACCGGAAGCTCCGGCAGGAGAACCGGACCCAGCTCGCGCTCCTGGCGCGGCAGCTAGGAATCCGTCCTCCGACGAGTCAGTGAGCCGGTCCGCCGCCGCAGCAGGCGGCACCGTTCCTCGTCGCGGGCTCGGGCAGCATCGGCGCCGCATGCGAACGCTCGGACTGCTGCTCCTGGCCGGCTGCGCCACCGCCTCCACTCCTCGCTCCGCCGAGGAGGCACGGCGCTCTCTCCTCGCCGCACACGCGGTCGAGCGGCAGACGCACCTCGCGCGAGACCCGGACCGCATCGCCGCTCTGGCGGTGGAAGGCTTCGTGCTCCTCGACCAGGGGGAGATCCGGACCCTGAGCGTCGCGGACCAGCGGGCGCACTTCGCGAAGTACTTCGCGTCGGTGACCTTCGACCGCTGGGACGATCTCGAGCCACCGCGGGTCTGGGTCTCGGCCGACGGGACGCTCGGCGCGGTCGCGGTCCGCAAGGAGGTGATCGTCCGGAGCGTGGACGACGGATCCATCGACCGGGCGGTGTTCGCCTGGCTCGAGACCTGGGAGCACGGACCGGAGGGCTGGCGACTCCGGGCCGTGGCGTCGACGCGCGCCGGGGCGCCCTAGCCCCTCAGCTCCCTGCTGGAAGGGCGCGACGGACGGTGCGACGGAGGAGCTGCGTTCCGGCCGCCACCGCGGAGATCTTGAGCAGGAGGGTCAGGATCCGGACCGGCGGCGGGAGCTCGGTCCGACGGCGCGCGATCCGCTCCGGGTTGTCCCAGGCGCGACGGAATCCCGCGAGGCGGCGCTCGCCGAGCCGGGAGTCCCGCGAGCGCGAGACGGCCACGCTGCTCGCGATGATGACCAGCACGACCGCCGCGAGCCCGGCCCCGGCGGCGACGACGACGCGGCGGTTGTCCCGGATCAACCCGCGGACGTCCATCGCCCGGTGAGCGCGTCGATCGAGCTCGCGGAGCGTGACCAGGAACTCGTCGCGGAGGCGATCCGCCGCCTTCGCCACCTGCGGTTCCTCGGGCGGGCTCACTGCAGCTCCTCCCGGGTGAGCATCCAGTCCAGCTTCAGCCGGTCACGGGTGCGCGCCAGCGGGTGCCTGGGGAGCCGGTTCACCGCGAGGAAGATGAGGATGACCGCGAGCGCCAGGACCACGACGCCGAGCGCCAGCGCCCAGATCCACTGCTGGCCGGGGAGCGCGAGGACGATGGCCATCAGCGCGACCGCGAGTCCGGCCGGCGCGAGGAAGAGCGCGCCGCCGAGAAGGATTCCGGCGTTGCGCGCCTCGATCAGCTCCTGTCTCAGCTCGGTCCGGGCGTGCAGCGCCTCGGCCCGGATCAGGAGCTTCATCTCGGTCATCGCGTGGCGGACCAGCTCCACCGTCGACATGTTTCTCAGCTGGGCCTCGTCCAGCCGCTGCTCTCCGAGTTCCACGCTGCACCTCCGCTCGAGAACCACGGGGCGTCTGCCCCCCGTCCCTGCGGTCGAAGATGGGGTCACCCGGCGCGAAGCGCACGACGGGCGAGACGTGGTCCCGGCGTCTCCTGCCCGACAGAGCGCCCGCGCGGCGGTCGTACGCGGCCTCGCCGGCGGCGCGCTGGCGCCCCCGTCCGGTCGCCGGCGAGCCCGCGCCGACCCACCGCGGGCGGACGCCCGGCTCAGGACCGGCCGAGGTCGAGCGCCGCCTGCAGCCGGGCGATCACCAGGTCCGGCCCGGTGAAGAGCCGCTCGCCATCCCAGAGCGCGGGCGTGTCGGCCCCTCCGTGCGAGGCGAAGTCCGCCGCCGCCTCCGGGTACACCACGTTCCGGAACCGCACCGCCGCGAGCAGCCCGTGATCGGCCACCCACCTTCGGACCCGGGCCGAGCGTGGCTCGTCGAGCCGGTGGAACAGCTCGAGGGACGGGCCGTCAGCGACCGCCGGCACGGGCCGCCGCCACCCGGGCGCGCTCGCGCTGGACGCGGGCGGTCTCGGCCGCAGCCTTCGGATCGCCGGGCCCGAGCGCCGCCAGCCGCTGCTCGGCCTCGCGCAGGGCCGCCCCCGCGCTCTCCACGTCGATCGACGCCGCGGGCTCGGCCTGGTCCGCCAGCACCAGCACCGTGTCGTTCTGCACCTCGACGAAGCCGCCGGAGACGAACCAGGCCTGGGTGCTGCCGCCCTCACGGACCGTCAGCGGGCCGGGCGAGAGGCTGGAGAGGAACGGGCTGTGGCCGGGGCGGACGCCGTAGAGGCCCTCGGCGGCGGGAGCCACCACCTCGTCGGCGGACGTGGACAGCAGCCGCCGCTCGGGGGTGACGATGTCGACGTTCAGCTTGGCCATCGCGCACTCACTCCTGAAAGCCGAGCCGAATCGCCTTGGGCTCGACGGTCTCGAACTCCACCTGGTTCCGGTCGTTCACCCGGGGCTCCTTGCCCGGCACCCCGAGCACGCCCTCGAGCCAGACGAAGCGCCGGTCCAGCTTCCTGAGCTTCGCGTAACCGCTCTTCGGGAGCAGCTCGCCGAGCTTCCGCTGCTCGATGACGGCGCCCAGCCGGTCGTAGAGCACCGCCACCACCACCGGGCCGTACCCATCGAAGGGCGGCTTCTTCGTCGCCGCCTTCTTCTGGGCCTCGCCAACCGGGGCGGCGCCGGTCGGACGCGGAAGCGACTTGGGCAGCGCCGCCAGCACCCAGAAGTGCTCCCCGGAGTTGCTGACGAAGTACAGGTCGTCCACGGTCCCCACGCAGCGGGGCAGGGTCCAGGCCACGTCGGTGTCCCGTGACACCTCGACCCGGCACTTCCCCTCCCCCTCCTCGCGCATGACGATGCCGTACTCGGCGTTGGACGAGGCACGGCCGCGGCTCTGCCCCGTCTCGTCGGCGGTCGCCCGGGCAGCCACCACCGTCTGGACGATGAGGAGAAGCGTGGTCTCGCACCGGCCGATCCTCACGCGCGCGCCGCGGCAGCGGATCAGGCCGCAGCCTTCTTCGCCGCTTCCACGACCTCCTCGATGCCCCCGGCATAGAAGAAGTACTGCTCGGGGATGTCGTCGTGGAGGCCGTCCGCGATCTCCTTGAAGCCGCGGATGGTATCGGTGAGCTTCACGTACCGCCCGGGCTTGCCGGTGAAGACCTCGGCGGTGAAGAACGGCTGGCTGAGGAAGCGCTGGATCTTCCGCGCCCGGGCGACGGTCAGCTTGTCGTCCTCGCTGAGCTCGTCCATGCCGAGGATGGCGATGATGTCCTGGAGCTCCTTGTACCGCTGCAGGATGCCCTGGACCTTCCGGGCGACGGCGTAGTGCTCGGCGCCCACGATGTTCGGGTCGAGGATGCGGCTGGTGGAGTCGAGCGGATCCACCGCGGGGTAGATGCCGAGCTCGGAGATGGGCCGGCTGAGCACCGTGGTCGCGTCGAGGTGAGCGAACGTCGTCGCCGGGGCCGGGTCGGTGAGGTCGTCGGCAGGGACGTAGATCGCCTGCACCGAGGTGACCGAGCCCTTGGGGGTCGACGTGATGCGCTCCTGGAGGTCACCCATCTCGGTGGAGAGCGTCGGCTGGTAACCCACCGCGCTGGGGATGCGGCCGAGGAGCGCCGAGACCTCCGAGCCCGCCTGGGTGAAGCGGAAGATGTTGTCGACGAAGAGGAGCACGTCGCGTCCCTCGACGTCGCGGAAGTACTCGGCGATGGTCAGCGCCGACAGCCCCACCCGGGCACGGGCGCCGGGCGGCTCGTTCATCTGGCCGTACACGAGGACCGCCTGCGACTTCTCCAGCTCGTCGAGGTTGATGACGCCGCCCTCGCGGAACTCCTTGTAGAGGTCATTCCCCTCGCGGGTGCGCTCGCCGACGCCGGCGAACACGCTGAACCCGCCCTTCTCGATGGCCGCGTTCCGGATGAGCTCGGTGAGGAGCACCGTCTTGCCCACGCCGGCGCCGCCGAACAGGCCGGTCTTGCCGCCACGGGTGTAGGGGCAGAGCAGATCCACGACCTTGATGCCGGTCTCGAAGATCTGCACTCGCACGTCCTGGTCGGTGAAGCTCGGAGGCGGACGGTGGATCGGCCAGTGCTCGGTGGCCTTCACCGGGCCCTTCTCGTCCACCGGCTCGCCGACCACGTTCAGGATCCGCCCCAGCGTCGCCTTGCCCACCGGCATCACGATCGGTGAGCCGGTGTTCCGCACGGGCACCCCGCGGGCGAGGCCGTCGGTGGAGTCCATGGCGATGGTGCGGACGGTGTTCTCGCCGAGGTGCTGCGCCACCTCGAGGACCAGGTTCCCCTCCTCCTTCCCCAGCGAGGAATTAGTGACGCGGAGGGCGGTGTAGATCTCCGGGAGATCCCCCGGCGGGAACTCCACGTCCACCACGGGTCCGAGGACCTGGGTCACCTTGCCTTGGCTCTGTACGGTCGCGGTCATGTTCGGTCGTTGCTCTCTTCGGGAGGGTCCGGCGCTACTTGAGCGCCTCGGCGCCGGAGACGATCTCCATGAGCTCCTTGGTGATCGCCGCCTGCCGGGTCCGGTTGTAGGTCAGGGTCAGCCGGGAGATGGCGTCGTCGGCGTTGTTGGTCGCGTTCTCCATCGCGCTCATCCGCGCGCCATGCTCGGAGGCGACCGACTCGAGCAAGGCCCGGTACACCCGGATGGCCACGGCCTGCGGGACGAGCTTGTCCAGCACCGCCTCCTTCGAGGGCTCGTACTCGAAGTCGATCAGCGAGCGGAGCCCGCTCGGCGACTTCCCCTCCTCGGGCGCAGGGCGCTCGAAGGGAAGCAGCGGGGTGAGCACCACGCGCTGGGTGATGGCGGAGACGAACTCGTTGTAGACCAGGAGGACCTGATCGACCCGGTCCTCGAGAAACTCGGCGGTCAGCTCCTCGGCGAGCGCCCTCGCGGTCTCGTAGCTCAGCCGGGTGAAGAACCCCGCATGGTCCTTGCGAATCTCGAGGTGACGGCGGCGGAACGCTTCCAGCCCCTTTCGCCCCACGTTGGTCAGCCGGAGGCTGGTGGAGCGGTCGCGCTCGTACGCGTAGCGTGCCACGCGGCGAATCACGTTGGCGTTGAAGCCGCCAGCGAGGCCACGGTCAGAGGTGATTGCCAGGATCTCCACCCGGCGAACCGGCCGGGAGGTGAGCAGCGGGTGGGAGATCCCCTCGCTCCGTGACACGAGATCCGCGATCATCTGGTCCAGGGCGCGCGCGTAAGGACGCGCGGCGACGATGGCGTTCTGGGCCCGGCGGAGCTTGGCCGCGGAGACCATCTTCATCGCCTTGGTGATCTTCTGGGTGCTCTTCACGGACCGGATGCGCTTCCGTATGTCTCGAAGGCTGGCCATGGGAGGTCGGGGGGGCCCCTTACTGCCCGGTGGCTCCGGAATCAACCACCGTGCACTCCGGAGGCCCTCCTGCGTCGGATGAGAAGACCCGTGGTCATCGGAGTCGCCCTGCTGCTCGCGGCGGCGGTGGTTCCCACGGCGTACATCGAGCTGGCGACGCGGGGGCACCTCGTCACCCCCGAGGCCGCGCCGGCGGTGCCCTGGGGGGTGGTGTTCGGAGCGGGGCTTGCTCCAGGTGGAGAGCCGTCGCCCATCCTCGCGGAACGGCTGGAGACGGCCCTCGCGCTCTGGCGAACTGGCCGGGTGGAGCGGCTGCTGCTGACCGGCAACACCGACCCGTACCACGACGAGATCCGCTCGATGCGCCGCTACCTCACCAAGGGCGGCGTCCCCGAGCGAGCCATCTCGGTGGACCTCGAGGGCCTGTCCACGTTCGACAGCTGCTGGCGCGCCCGGGGCGTCTTCGGGGTCCAGCGGGCGATCCTCGTCACCCAGGCGTTCCACCTGCCGCGGGCGGTGTTCCTCGCCCGGGCCGCGGGCATCGACGCGGTGGGCGTCCGCGCCGGAGGCGGGCGGTGGAGGGCACCGTACGTGTGGCGGGAGCTGCTGGCCCGGCCGCTCGCGCTGGTGGACGCCTGGGTGCATCCCAGGCCGCCGCTCCCGGCAGCCAGCCCACTCGCCGGGTGAGTGACCTTGTCGCGCCGGGGAGCGCGGCCCACCTTCCGCGGCACCATGGCCACCACGCACGACGACGACGTCGACAGCACCCCGCTCGAGGGCGATCGCCCCGGGGCTCATCCGGTGGACGTCCTCGGTGAGCTCCCCATCGACGGCGACCAGACGGCCGAGTCGCAGCTCATGCCGGACGCCGAGCTCGATCCGCGTCAGGTCCAGGGCGACCGGTTCGACGTGAACGATGACGAGCTCGGGCTGGCGCCGGATCTCGAGGACGATCCGGACGCGCCCGACCTGCAGCCGGACCGGGTGGAGCGCCTCGGGGACGAGGACCTCGACTCCGAGGACGAGGAGACGGAGGACGCCGTCAGCGCGCGGCCCACCGTCGAGGCGACGGAGGACGAGGAGCCGTCCGGCGAGCCGCGCTGAGCGCTCCCGCAACGACAGCGGGGCGCGCCACACGCTCGACGCGTGCAACACGCCCCGTCGCTCTTCTGCGGTCGGCAGACCGCCGAGGAGTTACTTCGCGGGAGCCGGCTCGGCCGCGGGAGCCGGGGTCGAGGACGACTTCTTCGCCTTCTTGGCCTTCTTGGTGCTGCTCTTCGGAGCGTCGGTCTTGGCAGCGTCGTCGGCGAGAGCGGCGAAGGAGGTGGCGAGGATCAGCGCGGCGATCAGCTTCTTCATGTGGGTGAAGCTCCTGGGGGACGGCGACGGCAGCGAGATGCTGCGTCGGAGCAGATCAGAGCACTGAACGTGCCAGCGGGGTGAGCCGGGCTTTCGCCTGACCCACCCCGCCGACGTGCAACAGAGCTGCGAGACGACTTACTTCTTCTCGGGAGCCTTCTCAGGCGCCGGCTTGGCCGCCTCGGTCTTGGTCTCGGTCTTCTTCTCCGTGGTCTTCTTCTCGGACTTCGCCGGAGCAGTCTTGGCAGCGTCGTCGGCGAAGGCGGCGAAGGAGGTGGCGAGGATGACGGCGGCGATCAGCTTCTTCATGGAGTTGCTCCTTGGGTTGAGAACGACGGGTGCGGCCACAGGCACCTGCCGTGCCACATCGCGCAATCCCGGGACTTCTGTACTCGCGAGGGTCGGGCTGGGGAGCAGATCCGCAGCTTGCGCAGCACAGTGGGGAGTTTTTCCCCATCGATGGCGTTACAGTCCTCTTGCAACCAGGCCGGGTCTGACGCTCGGCCGTGAGAGGATGCCGCCCCCGTCGTGAATGGTCCGCTGTCGTTTCGCCGCTACCGGGCGGCGTTCTTCTTCGTCGTCGCGCTCCTCGCCGCGGTGACGGCCTTCACGCTCTGGAACGAGCTGCGGACGAACGCGCGGATCGACGAGCTGTTCGGCGCGGCGCTGGAGCGCGAGGCGCTGATCGCCCGCATCCGCGTGGACGCGGCGGTCCTCGAGAACACGGTGGACGACCACATCCGGGCCACCGACGACGACGCCCGCCAGCTGGCGGATGCGCGGATGGAGGAGACCCTCGCCGACGCGAAGGAGGCCCGGCTCGCGTACACGCAGGGCCTCCCCGAGGGAGAGAAGGAGCTGTGGAAGCGGTTCGACGAGACGGCCCGGGCGCTGGCGCAATCGGCGCGGGTCGCGCTGCGCTTCTCGAACCGCCGCGAAGCCGAGCGCGCGCGCCAGCACCTCGAGGCCGAGCTCCGCCCGATCGCCGAGCAGCTGAACGGGCTGGCCGGCGAGCTGGCCCACAAGGACGCGCAGGAGACCCGTGCGCTCCTCCACCGCAGGGAGAGCCTGCGGACCAAGACCACCTTCGTCGGCGCGCTGGTCGCGCTGTCCGCCGTGGCGCTCGCGGTGGCGGTGGGCACCTCGATGGTCCGGGTGCTCCGCCGGCAGGAGCACACCATCGAGCAGCAGCTCGCCGAGCTCGACCGGCGCAATCACGAGCTGGATTCGTTCGCCAGCCGGGTCGCCCACGATCTGGTGTCCCCCCTGAGCCCGCTCCGCGGGTACCTGACGCTCATCCGCAGATCGGAGTCGGTGACCGACCCGGACGCGAAGGAGATGCTCTCCGACGCGGAGGCCAGCGCCACCCGGATGGCCGAGCTGGTCGAGGCGCTCCTCCGGTTCTGCCGCGCGGGCAAGCGCAGCGAGGGTCCTCCCTGCGAGCTGGACACCGCGGTGAGCGCCATCCTCCTCGAGCAGGATCAGGTCGCCGCCCTCAACGGGGTGGTGATCGAGCGGAAGCTCACCCGCCAGGTTGGCGTGGACGTGCCCGCCCAGCTGGTCCAGTCCATCGCCCAGAACCTCATCTCCAACGCCGTGAAGTACTCGGCCGGGCGTCCGGGAGCGCGGGTGGTGGTGTATGCCGGCCGCGAGGGTGACGAGGCGGTGCTCGAGGTGACCGACAACGGGCCGGGGATGACCGAGTCGGTGCTGTCGAGGCTGTACCAGCCGTTCTTCCGGGCTCCCGAGGCCCGCGGGCTGCCAGGCCAGGGGCTGGGGCTGGCGACCACCAAGCGGCTGGTGGAGGCGCACGGAGGAACGCTCCGCATCCGGAGCGCGCCGGGGAGCGGCACCACGGCGACGGTGCGCTTTCCGTCCGTGGACCGGCCGCGGACCGAGGCCGCGCGACCGGCGCAGGGCGTCCCCGGGGAGCTGGCGTCGGCGCGATGAGCCTTCCGGGAATCCTGGTCGTCGACGACGACCCGCACGCCCGCGGTCTGCTCCGGCGCCTCCTGGGCCCGCTGGGGCAGGTGTCCGAGGCGTCCTCGGCGCCGGCGGCCGAGGAGCTCCTCAAGGGCACCGTCCCGGTGGACGTGGTGCTCACCGACATGGCGATGCCCGATCCGGACGACGGGCTCCGGGTGCTCCGGGCGGCACTGGCGAAGAACCCGGACACGCCGGTCGTCGTCCTCACCGCCTTCGGGAACATCGAAGGGGCGCTGGACACCATCCAGAAGGGCGCCTTCGACTACCTGGCCAAGCCGTTCGACGTCGACGCGATCGTCCGGGTGGTCCGCCGCGCGCTCGAGCAGCGCCGCCTGGTGGAGGAGAACAAGAGCCTCCGCGCGCGGGTGAAGCCGCAGGAGCTGGTGGGGCGCAGCCAGGCGATCCTCGAGGTCTACAAGCAGGTGGCGCGCGCGGCGGCGACCAACGTCCCGGTGCTCATCACCGGAGAGACGGGCACGGGGAAGGAGCAGGTGGCGCGGAGCCTCCACCAGCGCTCGCCGCGGAGCGCCGGACGCTTCGTGGCGGTCGACTGCGGGGCGATCGCCGAGTCGCTGATGGAGAGCGAGCTGTTCGGCCACGCCCGCGGGGCGTTCACCGGCGCATCGGGCGCCCGGCGCGGGCTGTTCGAGGAGGCGACGGGCGGGACTCTGTTCCTCGACGAGATCGGCGACATCGGGCCGAAGATCCAGAGCCAGCTGCTGCGTGCGCTGCAGGAAGGCGAGATCCGGCGGGTCGGCGAGAGCACGCCGATCCGGGTGGACGTGCGGATCGTCGCGGCCACCAACAAGGATCTGAAGTCCCGGGTCGCGGACGGGAGGTTTCGCGAGGACCTGCTCTATCGCCTCGACGTGGTGCACCTCCACCTGCCGCCACTGCGCGAGAGGCGGGAGGACATCCCGGCGCTGGTGGACCACTTCGCGGGGCTGCACGCGCGGGGCGGCGCGCGGCCGGTGGTGACCGAGGAGTCGATGGCGCGGCTGGTGGCGTACGACTGGCCGGGCAACGTCCGGCAGCTCGAGAACGTGGTGGCCCGGGCGCTGGCGCTGAACACGACCGGGGTGCTCGGGCCTGCGGACTTTCCCGAGCCCATCGGCGATGCGCCGAAGAAGCTCGCCGGCCTGGCCGCAGACATGCCGACGCTGGCGGAGCTGAACCGGCGCTACGCCCAGCACGTGCTGACGATGGTGGGCGGGAACAAGAGCGAGGCCGCGCGCCTGCTCGAGGTGGACCGGAAGACCCTCTCCCGGCTGGTCGAGCCGCAGGACCGCGGCGGCGAGCCCGAGGCGGAGGGGACGCCGGCGGAGAGCGCGCCGACGCGGACGTCGAGCTCCTGAGCGCTCGGGATCCGGACCCGCCCGCTGCTCGATCGACCAGGCATGCGCCGAGCGCTTGGCGACGCGGTTCCGCCTCGCACCGATGGTGAGCAGCTTCCGGCTCCCCTTCATCAGGAGACGAACCCCATGGCGACTCCCAGCGACGACGTGGTCGGCAAGCTGAACTCCTTCCTCCGCGGGGAGATCTCCGCGGTCGAGACCTACAAGCAGGCGCTCGACAAGGTGAAGGACCCCGCGATCCGCTCCCAGCTCGAGAGCTGCGAGCAGGACCACGAGGAGCGCGTCCAGCTGCTGCGTGACCGCATCACCGAGCTCGGAGGCAAGCCCGACACGAGCTCGGGGGCGTGGGGCATCTGGGCGAAGCTGGTCGAGGGCGGCGGAGCGCTGCTGGGAGAGAAGACCGCGCTGCAGGCCCTGGAGGAGGGCGAGGACCACGGCCTGAACGACTACCGGCGGGACCTCGACGCGCTCGACGGGGAGACCCGGAGCTGGGTGGAGAGCAATCTCCTTCCCAAGGCCGAGCAGACCCACGGCGCCCTGAGCACGCTCAAGCGCACGGTCCACTGAGCCGAAGCCGCTGCCCGCCTCGCCCTCACCGGCGGGGCGTCAGGCGGCGTCCGCGCTCTCCGGCAGCTGCCGCGAGCCCGGGGCGGCACGGGCGGACGTCGCCTCGGCCACCAGGGTCCCGAGCCTCGCGGTGACGTCGCTGATCTGCGCGCGGTTCTTCGCCTGCGCCGCCGTCCGGCCGATGTGGACGAGGGACCGGAGGTCGTCCACCAGCTTCACCGTCGCCGCGCGCTCCCTCTCGTCGTCGCTCCGGCGCGCTCCGGCCTCGAGCGCACGGCGGAGCGTGTCGCCCTGCTCGAGCAGCGTCTCGAACTCGGCCAGCGCGCGCGTCTCCGGGTCCGCCTGGTGGGCGTGGTAGGCGGCTTGCTCGGCGCGAAGCTCCTTCACCTCGTCCGCGGAGAGCTCGGTGCGCTGGGTGATGCGCAGGGCCTCGGACAGCCCGCTGGTGAGGTCCATGCAGCGCACGCTCACCGTCCCCTCGCTGGAGAGCTCGAAGGTGACCTCGAGCGGCGTGTCCGCGCGGTACTTCACTCGCAGGTCGCTGAGCAGCACCTCGCCGAGCTTCACGTTTTCCTCGGACTGGTCCGACTCGCCCTGGTAGATGACGATGCGCGCCTTGTTCTGGCCTCCGGCGGACGGCAGGAAGACCTCACGCGCCACGACCGGGATGGCGGTGTTCTTCCGCACCACCTTCCGGACACCGCCCCCGTAGACGCCCACGCCCAGCGAATGGCTGGCGACGTCGATCAGGAGCGTCTCCCCGTCCTGCGCGACGATCTCCGAGGCGTGCACCGCGGCCCCGAGGGCCACCACCTCGTCGGGGTTCACGCCCACCACCGGCTGCTTGCCAAAGAGCTCGGCCACGCGCTTGCGGATCAGCGGCACGCGGGTCATCCCGCCCACCAGGAGGATGATCTGGATGTCCTTCGGGGTGGACCCGGCCTCCTCCATCATCTTCCGGGTCACCTCGAGGCAGCGGACCACGAGGGGCTCCACCCGGCGCTCGAACTCGGCGCGGGTGAGCTCGACCTCGAGGTCCACGAGCGTGCCGCCGGGACCGTGATCGCCCAGCCCGGTCGCGAGGATGTGCGCCTCGTCGCTCTGGGACAGGTCCCGCTTGGCCTGCTCGGCGGCGATCTTCAGGCGCTGCATCGAGATCGTGTCGTGCGCGGCCACCTCTCGCTGCGCGAGGGGGAGCTGCTCGAGGAGCCACTGCACCACCACCGCGTCGAAGTCTTCGCCGCCCAGGACCGGGTCGCCGCCGGTCGCCTGGACCTGGAACACTCCCGACTCGACCTCGAGGATCGACACGTCGAAGGTGCCGCCGCCGAGGTCGAACACCAGCGCCTTGCCCTCGAACTTCGAGGTCAGGCCGTAGGCGACGGCCGCGGCGGTGGGCTCGTTGACGATCCGCAGCACGTGGAGGCCGGCGATCTGCGCCGCCTGCTTCGTCGCCGCGCGCTGGTTGTCGTCGAAGTTGGCGGGGACGGTGATGACGCACTTGTGAACGGGCCGGCCGAAGTGGGCCTCGGCGTCGAGCTTGAGCTCCCCGAGCACCATGGCCGAGATCTGCGTGAGGGGGATGACGCGCCCGGCGATCCTCGCCCGCACCTCTCCGTTCGGACCTTCCACCAGTGGGTAGGGCACGAGTGTCCGCGCCTCGTGCACGAGCTTCGGGCTCCACCGCCGCCCGATGAAGCGCTTGGTCGCCGCGGCCACGTCCTCCGGACGGCTGATGGCGAGGAGCCGCGCGTCCTCGCCGACCGCCCGCTTTCCCTCGGGGCCGAAGCCGACGAGGGACGGGGTCAGGGAGCGGCCGCCACGGTTCGAGAGCACCCGCGGCTTGCCGTTCTCCACCGTGGCCACGGCGCTGGTGGAGGTCCCGAGGTCGATGCCCACCACCGGTTCGCGCATAAGCGGAGAGGACCGAAGCGTCCCACGCGGCGTGGCGGTGGGAGCAAGGGCGTGCATGGGCGTTGCGACGGCCGGGGCCCGGGTGCTACACGCCCCGTCCGCAATGGTGAACGTCTCCGTCGCCCGCCGTTACGCCCGCGCGCTCCTCGAGGCGAGCGAGGCCGGCGCCCTGGTCGCCACCGCCGATCAGCTGAGCGCCATCGCGGGGCTGGTGGCGACGAACGACGCGCTGGGCGACGTCATCCGGAACCCGGCCTACTCCCGCGCACAGCGCCACGGGGTGGTGGACGGCCTCGTCCAGCTGCTCAAGCCCGAGTCGCCGGTGCTCCCCAACTTCCTTCGTCTGCTGGTGGACCGCCACCGGCTGGCATCGCTCCCCGACATCGCCCGGCTTTTCCGCGACATGGCGGACGAGAAGGCCGGCCGCGTCCGGGGCACGGTGGTGAGCGCCGTCCCGCTGGATCCGCAGAGCATCCGGCAGCTCGAGTCGACACTGTCACAGGTCGTGAAGAAGCAGGTGGTGCTCGACACCCGTGTGGACCGCGAGGTCCTGGGCGGCGTCAGCACCCAGGTCGGCTCGGTGGTGTTCGATGGAACGCTGCGAACCCAGCTCGACGACCTGAAGCGCGCACTCCAGAGCTAGATCGGCGCAGATGTAGGCAGCGCTTTTCGTCTCCGGACGCTTGCCGGACGCGCGACGAACTGTGGTTTCATCGCCGAGCAGTCTCGATCTCCTCCACGGAGCCCGTGCGCATGCTCGAGGGCGATCCCCAAGGCCCTGTCCCATCCGTCGTCGGTGCCGCCGATCCACTGATCGGCCGCATCCTGAACGACCGCTTCCGCATCCTCTCGCCGCTCGGTTCCGGCGGCATGGGGAAGGTCTACAAGGCGGTGCAGACGCCGCTGGACCGCGTGGTGGCGCTGAAGATCCTCAACCCGAACTTCCCCGCAGAGAAGGATCCGGCCTTCAAGCGCCGCTTCTTCCTCGAGGCCAGCCTCACCTCGAAGCTGCGTCATCCGAACACGGTCACCGTCATCGACTACGGGCAGACCGAGGACGGCATCTACTTCATCGCCATGGAGTACATGGAGGGGCAAACGCTGGCCGAGGTGCTGGCGCACGACAAGACCCTTCCCTGGCGGCGCGTGCTCGACATCGCGCAGCAGATCTGCCGGTCGCTGCGCGAAGCGCACAAGCTGGGCGTCATTCACCGCGACCTCAAGCCGGCGAACGTGATGCTGCTGAACGAGGCCGACCACGACATGGTCAAGGTCCTCGACTTCGGGCTGGTGAAGTCCTTCCTGGCCGCCGACGGAGCGGCGGGCGATCCCGAGGTCACCCAGAACGGCGTGTTCCTCGGCAGCCCGCAGTACATGGCGCCGGAGCAGGCGCGGAACGTGGCCGACCCGCGGAGCGACGTCTACTCGCTGGGCATCCTCGCGTACCAGATGCTCGCCGGTCGGCCCCCGTTCCAGGGCAAGGACTACCTCGAGGTCATCTTCCAGCACATGAAGGAGTCGCCGCGCGCGGTGCGGGAGATCAACCCCACCACCGACCTGCCGCCCGAGGTCGAGGCGCTGGTCCTCCGGTGCCTCCAGAAGGACCCGGGGCTGCGCTACCAGTCGATGGACGAGGTGCTCGAGGCCCTGCGTGAGGTCGCCCACCTCACGGGGATGAGCGGCATCTTCCCCGAGCGGCGGACCACCACCGGTTCCGGGCCGATGTCCACCTCCGGGGTGCATGCCCGCGGGGGCTCCGGGCCCATGTCGAGCTCCGGGCTGCACGCGCGCAGCATCTCGGGACCGGTCACTGCGCCGCGGGCGCAGCTGGATCGGGAGATCGAGATCGAGGACGTCGGCGAGGAGAAGAAGGGCGGCAAGATCCTCCCGGCGCTGCTGTTCGTCACCGCGGTGCTCCTCGGCTTCGTCGTCGTCTGGCTGTGGCTGCCGAAGGGCGACCAGGCGCAGGTGGTGACGACTCCGCCTCCACAACCCGTTGCGGTGGCGGCGCCGGTGGTCGCGGCTCCCAAGGTTCCCGAGCCGGCTCCTGCCCCCGAGAAGAAGATGGTTCGGTTCCACGTCTTGACCGAGCCGGCGGGGGCGCACGTCTTCATCGGCCGGCACGACATGGGGTCGACGCCGACCGTGTTCGAGCTTCCTTCGGGCCCGGACGGGATGGCCAACGCCGAGATGGTGCTGGTGCTCGACGGCTACCCGACGCAGGCCATCACCTCCGGCGGCTCCGGCGACGTGGTGGTGAACGCCAAGCTCCAGAAGAAGGTGGTGATGCGGATCGAGAAGCCGGTCCCCCTCACCAAGCGCGAGGAGGAGCGCGAGCGTGAGGAGGGCAAGGCGGCGCCGACGCCCGTCCGTGCCGAGCCGGCCGCAGTGGCAGCGGTGGCTCGTGGCGCGTCGACCGCACCCCAGGCTCAGCCGGTCTCCGTCGGCTCGACCGCGACGAAGCCCGCGGCGACACCCGTCCCCGTGGCAGAGGCGCCGCGTGACGTGGTGCCGTTCGGCGAGGGCATGACCCGTCCGGTGATGATGCAGCCGGGCCGGCCCATCACCTACACCCGCGAGGCGATCGCGGCGCGGGTGGAAGGCGTGAGCATCGTCCGCTGCGTGATCACCGCCGAGGGGTCAGTCGAGCGCTGCAAGGTCATCAAGCCGCTGCCCTTCATGGACGAGGCGGTGGTCGAGCACCTTCAGTCGCAGCGCTTCCAGCCGGTCACCTACCAGGGCCACCCGGTCTCGGTCGGGTACAACTTCTCGGTTCGCCTGACGCTGCCCAGATAGCTCGAAGCCCGGGCAGACGACTGAAATCTGTTCTGGTTTCAGTCGGTTGCAGCGGATAACGAGGTGTTTGGCACCTCGTACGGCACCTCGCACGGGCGCTCCGACGAGGACTCCGGCGGACTCGCTCACGACGAGGTGTCTGGCACCTCGCGGAAGGGCGCCGACGACCAGGAACGCCGCACGAGGTGTTTGACACCTGGACGCCGGGGCCGCCAGCGTCACGAGGTGCCTGGCACCTCTCGACGCGGCACCTCTCGACGCCCTCGGTCCTCCGCCCGGGAGCGACCGGCCGGGAGCTTCGCGGGGAGGCACGCCCTTCAGTCCTCCTGAACCGGCCGGGTCACGCTCGGCAGCCCGCGTCCTCCCGGGCCGATCCGCGGACCGAGCCTCAGCCGCTCAACTCATCGAGAACAGCCGCACTTCTCGCGGCGGCGCGGCGGGCGGTCCCCGTGTCCTCTGTCGTTGCGAGCGCTGCACACCGATGGTAGAGCCCCCGCGCCTCTCCAGACACCCCCGGGTGACGTCGACGCCGGGAGCAGGAGCTCGCCGCAGCGCTCCTGCCCACGTCCCCGAAGCATTCCCGGCCCCGACAAGACGAGACCATGGACATCCGCGCCGACGAGATCAGCAGAATCCTTCGCGAGCAGATCCAGGACTACGGCAAGAAGGTCACCGTTGCCGAGACCGGGACCGTGCTCAGCCAGGGCGACGGCATCGCCCGAGTCTACGGCCTGGAGGGCGTCCTCTCCGGCGAGCTGGTCGAGTTCAAGAGCGGGGTGAAGGGCCTCGTGCTGAACCTCGAGGAGGACAACGTCGGCGTCGCCATCATGGGCGAATTCAGCGCGATCCGCGAAGGCGACACCGTCCGCCGCACCCAGCAGATCGCCTCGGTGCCGGTCGGCAAGGCGCTGCTCGGGCGGGTGGTGAACGCGCTCGGCGAGCCGCTCGACGGCAAGGGTCCGATCAACGCGACCGAAACGCGCCGCCTGGAGATCAAGGCGCCCGGCATCGTGAAGCGGAAGAGCGTGCACGAGCCAATGGAGACCGGCATCAAGGCGCTCGACGCCCTGGTCCCGATCGGCCGCGGTCAGCGCGAGCTCATCATCGGCGACCGGCAAACCGGCAAGACCGCGGTGGCGCTCGACACGATCATCAACCAGAAGGGGAAGGACCTCTTCTGCATCTACGTCGCCATCGGCCAGAAGCAGTCCACCGTGGCTCAGGTCGTCGAGAAGCTGAGCCGCTTCGGGGCGATGGAGTACACGACCGTCGTCGCGGCCAACGCCTCGGACTCGGCACCGATGCAGTTCTTCGCGCCGTACACCGGCTGCACGATGGGCGAGTACTTCCGCGACAACAAGATGCACGCCCTCATCATCTACGACGACCTGTCGAAGCAAGCGGTCGCGTACCGGCAGCTGTCGCTGCTCCTCCGCCGGCCGCCGGGCCGCGAGGCGTACCCGGGCGACGTGTTCTACATCCACAGCCGCCTCCTCGAGCGCGCCGCCAAGCTCTCCGACGCCGAGGGCGCGGGCTCGCTGACCGCGCTGCCGATCATCGAGACCCAGGCAGGTGACGTGTCGGCGTACATCCCGACCAACGTCATCTCCATCACCGACGGCCAGATCTTCCTCGAGACCGACCTGTTCTACGCGGGCGTCCGTCCCGCCATCAACGTGGGCCTCTCGGTGAGCCGGGTGGGCTCGGCCGCGCAGATCAAGGCGATGAAGCAGGTCGCCGGCGGCATGAAGCTGGCCCTCGCCCAGTACCGGGAGCTGGCGGCGTTCGCCCAGTTCGGATCCGATCTGGACAAGGCGACCCAGGAGACGCTGGCCAACGGCGAGCGCCTCGTGGAGATCCTCAAGCAGGGTCAGTACGAGCCGATGTCGCAGGAGGACCAGGTCCTCCAGATCTACGCCGCCACCAACCGCGAGGACGAGAAGAAGCGCGGCTGGATCCGCGATGTCCCCACGCCGGACGTCCAGCGCTGGGCGAAGGAGTTCATCGACTTCGCCCACTCGAAGTATCCGCAGATCCCGCAGGAGATCCGGGAGAAGAAGGAGATCTCCAACGAGCTCAAGGGGCGGATCAACAAGGCGCTGGTCGAGTTCAACGGGCTGTTCCAGCCCACCCCGGCAAAGACCTAGTCGCGGTCCTCGAAGGGCGAACGGTCGAGGTGGGCGAGCAGGTCCGCCGGCCCGTCGAAGATCAGCCGTGCGCCCGCCTTCTCGAGCTCGACCTCCGGAAAGCCTCCGCACCGGAAGCCGATGACGGGGACCCCGAGCCGGGACGCAGCGAGCCCGTCCCACGGTGAATCGCCCACCACCCAGGACCCCGCTCGCTCCGCGGCGGGCACACGCTCGAGCGCGGCGGCGAAGATGTCGGGGGCCGGCTTGCTGCGGGCGACGTCGTCCTTGCTCGTCGTTCCCTCGAGGAGGTCACCCACCTCGAGCACCTGCACGTAGAAGGACAGCTCGTCCTCCTTGGCCGAGCTGGCGAGCACCGGCGACCAGCCTCTGCCACGTACCGCCTCGAAGAGCGCCCGCACGCCCGGAAACGGCTTGACCCGGTGCTGGTAGCGCAGCTTCCACCAGTCGCTTCGCCACCGCTCGATCTCCTTCCCGGACGCGGCGAGCTCGGCGGGGGAGAGGAACACCGGGAGCAGCTGGTCACCGCCCTTGCCGATCTGCGAGCGCACGACGTCGAACGGGATGTCCTTCCCGAAGGCGAGGAACGCCTCTCGCCAGGCGAGGGCGTGGAGGTCGACCGAATCCAGCAGCGTCCCGTCGATGTCGAAGAGGATGGCGGGCATGGACCGCACGCTGTGCATGACCGGGTCCACGCGCACTCGACCCCGAGACAGCCCGGGCGCCAGGAGCGGCGCTACAGTGTGGGGAATGCGACGTGTGCTCGAGCGCTGCGAGCTCCGACCGTTCGTCCCCCAGGACGCAGCCTCGCTCGCACTTCACGCGAACGACCTCACGGTCTGGCGAAACCTGCGGGACATGTTTCCGCACCCGTACACGCTCGAGCACGCGTCGGGCTTCATCGCCCACACCCTGAGTCAGTCACCGCCCTGCCATCGCGCGATCGTCGTCGATGGGCAGGCCATCGGGAGCATCGGCCTCAAGCTCGGAACGGACGTGGAGCGGACCTCCGCCGAGCTCGGATACTGGCTCGGCGCGCCGTACCGAGGGCGCGGGGTGATCACCGAGGCGATCCGTGCGTTCAGCGACGAGGCGTTCGACACGTTCTCGCTCACCCGGATCTTCGCCCTGCCCTTTGCTCACAACCTCGCGTCGTGCCGGGCGCTCGAGAAGGCCGGCTTCACCCTCGAGGCAGTGCTCCGCCGGTCGTGCATCAAGGAGGGGCAAATCCTCGATCAGCGGCAGTACGCGCGGATCCGCGAACCGGCGGGCTGAGCGGAAGGCGCCTACGCGACCGCGCGCGGATTGGGCTCGGCGTCCCGCTGGTCCCGGCGACGGAGCGTTCCCACCACCGCGTCGATCCACCGGTGGCTGATCCCGAAGTTCTTCGTCGGGTCGGCGAAGTGGTGCGCCATGTGGTGACCGCGGATCGCCTTGCCCCACGGCGTTCGCGGCGACCTCGCGTGCGTCGACCAGTGGGTGAAGTCGTAGAACAGGTAGCCGCAGACGAACCCGGCGAACCCAGGGATGGTCAGCGCCGGCGCGCCCACGAGGTACAGCCCCCCGCCGATCAGCAGCGCCAGCGGGATGCTCGCCCCGAGCGGCATCACCAGCCGGAGCGGATCGTCCGGGTACATGTGGTGGTACCCGTGAATGATGTCGTACAGCTTCCGGGTGAACGGGCCGCTGCCCTCCCAGTGGAACCACCAGCGATGGATGACGTACTCGGCGAGGTCCCACGTCACCCAGCCCAGGGGAAAGCACACCGCCACCGCCGTCCAGCGGGTCAGCCCGTGGAACAGCCCGTACGCCAGCAACCCGACCACGACCGGGATGTAGACGACGAACGGTATTGCGGGATGGATGTTCGACGCGAACTCGAGAAAGTCGTTCTCGAACATCCGGGCCCGGGCGTGGCGTTGATACTCGAGCTTCATTCGTACCCCTTGCGCAGCCCTGCTTTTGCTGCCCGACCTGCCCCAAGTCAACATCAAGAGCGCGGTGCGTCAGAAATGTAGGGAAGCCTCACCGTGCAAGCACGCTGAGCGTCAGGGCGGCGAAGCTCAGCGCCAGGCCCCAGAGCCCCGTCCGCCACGGGGGAGTGCCGGTCGACAGCTCGTCGGACACCACGATCGCCGCCACCGCGTGCACCCCGAGCAGCGCGATGAGGACCTGCTCGGCGCGGCCGGGGTCCGGCTGGGTTCCGAGGCCCAGGAGCCGGGTGATTGCAACGAACACGGCGGCCTGCTCCACCCGCAGCACGATGGTCCCGACCCACGGGACGCGCTGCCCGAGCACCGCGGCCATGGTCAGCAGGGCGAGCAACGCCACCGAACCGATGCGGAGCCACGCCTGCGGGTGCGGCGGCGACGCGGCGGTTCGCTGGAACACGACCCGGAGCCCGAGCAAGAGCGCGAACAGCACCGCCCACGCGACCGCGAGCACGAGCCCCCGACGCGATCCGCTCCTCAGCGCCCGGCGCATCGTCCTCCAGCTCCGTGCGATGACTCCGGGCGCATCGGATGAAGTCCTCCGCGGCGCGAGTTAGCACTGCTGCCACTGCTCGTCATGGACGCACGCCCCGCTTCCGCCCCGATTGCCCGCCCGAGCCTGCAGCCCTGGCTCTGGACCGCCTTTCTCGCCCTGGTGATGGCACTGCCGGTGCTTCGCTCGGCGCGGCCTGCTCCGCTCCCTCCGCCTCCGGTGCTCGGCACCGTGCCGGATTTTCGGCTGGTGGACCAGACCGGAGCGCCCTTCGGACCGGACCGGCTGGCTGGCCGGGTGTGGATCGCGGACTTCGTCTTCACGCGCTGTCCGGACGTCTGCCCGCGCATGACCGAGCGGCTCGCCGCGGTGCACCGTGTGCTCGGAGACACCGCGGACCTCGTGTCGGTGAGCGTCGATCCGGCGTACGACACACCCGAGAAGCTCGCCGGGTTCGCCCGGGCGCACGGCGCGGATTCGCCTCGCTGGCACTTCCTCACCGGCGATAGCCAGCACGTGCAGGAAGCCGTGCTGCGAGGATTCAAGATCGCCTTCAGCCGGGAGTCGGAGGACATCGCGACCCTCACCCACGGAGTCCACGTCGTCCTGGTGGACGGGCGCGGGAAAATCCGCGGCTACTACGACTCCAACGACGCCGATGCGCTCGAGCGACTGCAGGGCGACGCACGACGGCTTGCCGAGCGCCCCTCGAGCTGACGGCACACCTTCTCCCGCTCGACGCTCACCGGCGCTTGGACCCCTTCTTGGCCGGTCGGCTCTTCTTGGACGGCTTCGCCGTGCGCGCGGACTTCAGCCGCGGAGCAGCCCGGCTCCGTTGCGGAGGGCGCGCCTTCGCCTTCGTCCGGGCCGGCGTGGGGCGCGCGGCGACCGTCGAGGCGGCCTTCATCCGCGCCGGTGCCGGGCGTGGGGGTGGCATCGCAGCGCGGCGGGCCGCCTCGGCGCGGCGAGCGGCGATGGCCTCGCGCATCCCCGGGACGTCCAGGTTCAGGAGCCCCATGCGGAGTCGGTAGTGCAGGTCCTCGCGGAGCAGGCCTGCCTGGCGCACGCTGGTCTCGGAACGACCCAGGCCCAGCACCAGCTTCGGACGCTCGTCGAGCGAGGTGAGGGTCCGGACCAGCATCTGCTGCCCGGCGTCACCGATCGCCAGGAGGTCCGGGACGAAGAGCACGGCGCTGCGCACCATCAGCGCGGGGCCGAGCTGCTCGGGTCGGGTCACTGTCACCAGCGGCCGACCCCCCACCTCGGCGGCCTCCTGAGCCCAGCCCGCCCGATCCGGCGCCGCGCCACCCGAAAGCAACACGGGGGCGCGGTTCATGATCAGCTCCGACTCCGAATACGTCGGTGCATCCAAGGGCACCCCCAGGGAGCGCGGGGCTCGCGTGAGGGCGCCAGTGTATGCGCGATGGGGGACGTTCGGGGGTCAGCGAGGGGGCTCGAGCTCCGTTCGTACGTCCCACAGTTCAGGAAAGAAGCGGACGTCCAGTGCCCGCTTCAGGAAAGGCACGCCGCTGCTGCCCCCCGTCCCGGGCTTGAACCCGATGATGCGGTGCACCGTCATCATGTGGCGAAACCGCCAGAGCTGGAATCGCTCCTCCACGTCGACGAGCTTCTCGGCCATCTCGTAGCCGTCCCACCACTTCTCGGGGTCGGCATAGACGGTGCGGAACACCGCCACCACGCCGGGGTGAGGCTCGTAAGGCTCCGAAAAGTCTCGATCCAGCCGCTCCGGAGGAACGGGGAGGCCCCGGCGGGCCAGGTGGCGGAGGAACTCGTCGTAGAGGCTCGGCTCGCGCAAATACCGCTCCAGCCAGGCATGCACCTCCGGGCTCTGCCGATGAACCAGGAGCGCACTCGCATCCTTGTTGCCGAGCAGGAATTCCAGCGCCCGGTACTGCGCGGACTGAAAGCCGCTCGCCGGACCGAGCACCGACCGAAACTCGAGGTATTCCGAGGGGGTGAGCGTCTCGAGGACGCTCCACTGCTCGAACAGCATCCGCTGGATCTGCCCGGCGCGGGCGAGGATCTTGAACGCGGGCTCGAGTCGGTCCTCGCGGACCAGCGCCCGCGCGGCGGTGAGCTCGTGGAGGAGGAGCTTCATCCAGAGCTCGGAGGTCTGGTGCTGGATGATGAAGAGCAGCTCGTCGTGGTGCTCTGGCTTGCTCCGCGGCTCCTGAGCGGAGAGCAGCCGATCGAGCCGCAAGTAGTCGCCGTACGTGGTCTTTCCGGCGAGGTCGAGCTTCAGGCCAGGGTCCGGAGTGCGGATGTTCGCCATGCGATCAGCCTACGCCCGGGGGTTGCGCCGGGCAGGCTGCCGAGGAATGACACGGTCCATGGACGCGCGCGAGTTTGGCGGGGCCCTCGCCTGGAAGACCCGCGCGCTGGAGGCGCTGGCGACCTCCCGCGCCCGGCTGCTGGACCTCCTCCGGCCACTCCCTCCCGAGGTCCTGGTCGCCCAGCACTCCCCGCTGATGTCGCCGGCGGTCTGGGACGTGGCGCACGTGGCCAACTACGAGGAGCAGTGGCTGGTGCGGGCGCTCGGCGAGCGGGAGCTGTCCGGCCCTGAGACCGACCGCCTGTACGACGCCATCCGGAATCCGCGCCGGACCCGCGGGGAGCTTCCGCTGCTCGGGGTGGACGAGGCGTTCGACTACGCCGAGCAGGTGCGGGCGCGCGCGCTTCGACGACTCGAGTCGGTGAACGACGAGGACGTGGCCCGCACCGGCCCACTGCTGGACGGCGGCTTCGTCTACGGCATGGTGGCGCAGCACGAGCAGCAGCACGTCGAGACCCTGGTGGCGACCCTCCAGCTGGTCACCTCCATCGAGCTCGATCCGCTCCCCTCCGGACCCCTGCCACTGGCACGGGCGGTCCACACGCCCGAGGTGCACGTTCCCGGAGGCCCGTTCGAGATGGGGACGGACGAGGCCTGGGCGTACGACAACGAGCGCCCCCGGCACGAGGTCCACGTCCCCGCCTTCTTCATCGACCGCTATCCGGTCACCGTCGATCAGTTCCTCGCCTTCATGGACGACGGTGGATACAGGAATCGCAAGTACTGGACCGACGCGGGCTGGGCCTTCCGACAAGGGGAGCACGTCGAGCACCCGCTGTTCTGGCGCCGTGCCGGAAAGGGTTGGGAGCGCCGGCGGTTCGGAACGTGGGAGCCGCTGCGGCCCGACGAGCCGGTCAGCCACGTCTGCTGGCACGAGGCGGACGCGTATGCGCGGTGGGCGGGTCGGCGACTTCCGACCGAGGCCGAGTGGGAGAAGGCCGCTGCCGCGAGTTCCGGTGGCATCACGCGGCGCTATCCGTGGGGAGATACGCCTCCGGATGGCTCGCGGGCGAATCTCTGGCCGCGCGGTGGGCACCCCGCCCCGGTCGGCTCCTTCCCGGCCGGGGCGAGCGCGTTCGGTGTCGAGCAGTTGATCGGGGACGTCTGGGAGTGGACGGCGTCCGACTTCGCGCCCTATCCGGGGTTTCGGGCGTTCCCGTACCCGGAGTATTCGGCCGTCTTCTTCGGCAGTGACTACAAGGTTCTCCGCGGCGGTTCCTGGGCCGTCGCACCGGACACGATCAGAAACACCTTCCGCAACTGGGACTACCCCATCCGGCGGCAGATCTTCGCCGGCTTTCGGTGCGCTCGGGACGCCTGAGCGGGCCACGGAGCTCGGAGCCGACATGAACGTCGACCCACAGGTACTCGAGTGGCGTCCGCATCCGCGGGTGAGCTGGGACGTGCTCCTCGGGCCCCGCGACCTGCGTCGGGCGCTCGAGCAGGACGTGCGGCTCGGCCTCGGACGACGCCCGCGCGAGCTCCCACCGAAGTACTTCTACGACGCGCATGGCTCGCGGCTGTTCGACCGGATCACGCGGCTTCCCGAGTACTACCCGACCCGACGGGAGCGGGAGATCCTCGGAGCGAGGGCGGTGGAGATCGCCGCCCGGTCGAGGGCGGACACGCTGGTCGAGCTCGGAAGCGGAACCTCGGACAAGACGCGGCTGCTGCTTCGCGCGCTCGAGGCGGGCGGGACGCTCGGGCGCTTCGTCCCCTTCGACGTCGACGCGGTCACGCTTCGCGGCTCGGCATTGCGGATCGCCTCGGAGTTCCCTTCGCTGTCGGTGCACGCGGTGGTGGGTGACTTCGAGCGGCACGTGCCGCTGCTTCCTCGGGGCGGGCGACGGCTCATCGCGTTCCTCGGAGGCACCATCGGAAATCTCGCGCCTCCCGCACGGGCGCGGTTCCTCGACGACATTGCCGGGCAGCTGGGGACGGCGGACGCGTTCCTCCTCGGGACCGACCTGGTGAAGGACATCCCCCGCCTCGAGGCCGCGTACAACGACGCGCAGGGAGTGACGGAGGAGTTCAACAAGAACGTGCTCTCGGTGCTGAATGCCGAGCTGAACGCCGACTTCGACCTCGACCGGTTCGAGCACCTGGCGCGCTACGACGCTCGGCAGGGATGGATCGAGATGCTCCTCCGCTCGACCGTGCGGCAGACCGTGACCGTCCAGGACCTGGACCTGAAGGTCGACTTCGGGGCCGGGGAGCTGATGCGGACCGAGATCAGCGCGAAGTTCACCCAGCCGCAGATCGACCGCGAGCTGGAGGCGGCGGGGATGCGGACGGAGGCACGCTGGACGGACCGCGCGGGCGACTTCGCGGTCACGCTCGCCGTGCGCGCCTGAACGACGACGCCGTCGGACCCTAGCTCCCCTGCCCTGCGTCGCGGCGCTCACCCGCGTTGCGGCAGATGTCCTCGATCGTGTCCAGGACGGCGTCCGATGCGCCCCGGAGTGAGGCACACAGCAGGGTGTCCGTCCCGAGCGCGGTCGCGGAGAGGAAGACCTCCTGCTCGCTGCCGGCGTCGCCCGGCTCGGCGACCAGGAGCCGGACACTCACGTATCCATGCTCCTCGACCGCCTGGCTCTTGCGCAGCTTCCAGCGACGGAGACCCTCCGTGAAGCCGCTCCGCAGCGTCTCGGGCGTGGGTAGCCCCATCCCGCTCCGGAGCTCGGCCCGCAGCACGGCGTGACCGGGAGAGTCCAGGACACGCAACGTCCCGTCACCACCCGTCACGACGGTCCAGCCGGACGGGACCTGGAGCAGCCCCGAGGGACGGACGATCGGGACGCCGCCATCCTCGGACGGAATGACCGCGGGATGCGGCCGCGTGCAACCGCCGAGCAGTCCGGCGGTCAGCGCGAAGCAGATCAGCGCCCCGCGGCGGCGAGCCACCGCGTCACCGCTTGGGGAGATCCGGCGGGGGCGCCGCCGAGAGCGGCGTCGGGGTGGAGACGCCGCCCTTCGCGGGCTCCATCTTGCACGACCCCTCGAACATCACTCCCTTGTCGATGCTCAGGGCCGGAGTCTCCATGTTCCCCTTCACGCGTCCGGGGTTGTGAAGCTCGATGAGCTGCGTGGCGCGGATGTTCCCCTCGACGGCGCCATTGACGATGACGGTGCCGGCGTTGATCTCCGCGTTCACCCGAGCGCCCTCACCGATGACCAGCGTGTCCTTGGTGAAGATCTGGCCGGAGAACTTTCCGTCGATCCGGACCTGCCCCTCGAACGTGAGCTTTCCCTCGAACTCGCTCCCCTTGCCGAGCAGCGTGTGGACGTCACCACCGCGAACCACCACGTTTTCCTCCTCGCGCTTCAGCACCGCCATCGGGTTCCTCGTTCCGTGTCCTGGAGGGCCGCCCGGGCTGACGCTCGAGCGACGAGCGGCGGCGCGGGCTCCTCGAGCGCCGCGGCTTACCGCCGCAGCAGCGCGAGAATACGCTCCAGGTCCTCGTACGAGAAGAAGTCGATCTCGAGCGTCCCCTTTCCGCCGCGATCCTCGAGTCGCACCTTCGTCCCCAGGCGGCGCTGCAGGTCCTCCACCACGGCGCGTGCGGCGGCGCTGCCCGCCGGCTTTCGCGCCGGAGCCGACGTGGAAGCACGCGAGGTGCGGACGATGCGCTCGGTCTCCCTCACCGAGAGCTGCTCGCGGACGATGCGCTCGGCTGCCTTCACCAGCTCGGCGCCGGAGACCATGCCGAGCAAGGCCCGCGCGTGGCCCATGCCGAGCGCTCCCGAGGCGAGCAGCTCCTTCACCGCGTCAGGGAGCTGCAGCAGCCGGAGCGCGTTCGCGATGCTGGCCCGGTCCCGACCCACGCGCTCGCCGACCTGCTCTTGCGTGAGGCCGAACTCCTGGACCAGCCGCCGGTAGCCCTCGGCCTCCTCGAGCGGGTTGAGGTCGGTTCGCTGGAGGTTCTCGACCAGGGCGAGCTCGAAGGCCTCGGCGGGAGTGACGTCGCGGACCACCGCGGGAACCTCGTGGAGCCCGGCGAGCTGGGCCGCCCGCCAGCGCCGCTCGCCCGCGATGAGCCGATACTCCGAGCCGTCGCGCCGCACGAGGATCGGCTGAATGACGCCCTGGGTCCGAATTGACTCGGCCAGCTCCCGGAGCTTGTTCTCGTCGAAGGTCTTTCGGGGCTGGGTCGGGTCACGGACGATCTGCTCGACCGCGATCCGGACGATGCCCGTCGAGGGGGCAAGCTCGCCCTGCACCGGCACGGAAGCTTGTGGAATCAGGGCAGAAAGACCCCGACCGAGCGCGCGTTTCGGGGTCCGATCCGAGGGGCCTGGGGGCATGGACGGAGCCGTCATCAGGCTGCCCGCCGATCGGTCGGGCCCTGGTCTCGACGAAGAATCTCCTGGCCGAGGGCGAGGTAGCTCTCGCAGCCCTTCGACTTGATGTCGTACAGGAGGATGGGCTTTCCGAAGCTCGGGCACTCGCTGAGCCGGACGTTCCGGGGAACCACGGACTCGAAGACCAGGTCCTTGAAGTACGCGCGGACGTCGCTCGCCACCTGGTGGGCGATGTTGGCCCGGACGTCGAACATGGTCAGGAGGATGCCCTCCGTGGCCAGGGACGGGTTCAAGCCCCTCCGGACGAGCTCGACGGTCTGCATCAGCTGCGAGAGGCCCTCGAGGGCGTAGTACTCGCACTGCAGTGGAATCAGGACCGAGTCCGCCGCCGTCAGGGCATTGAGCGTCAGCAGGCCCAGTGACGGCGGGCAGTCCAGGATGACGTAGTCGTAGTCCGGCACGAGGGGCCGGAGGGCCTCGCGCAGCCGGTACTCGCGCCGAGGCTGGCCCACCAGCTCGATCTCCGCCCCGGTCAGGTCAGGCGTCGAGGGAACGACCTGGAGGAACCGGAGCTCGGTGGGATGGACCAGCTCCGCCATGGGGCGGTCGCCGAGCAACGCGTCGTACACCGTCCCGTTCAAGGCATCCCGCTTCAGCCCGAGGCCGCTCCCGGCGTTCCCTTGGGGGTCCATGTCGACGAGGAGCACCCTGCGCTCGGCCGACGCCAGGCTCGCGGCCAGGTTGATGGCAGTCGTGGTCTTTCCGACGCCGCCCTTCTGGTTCGAGATGCAGATGACGCGTCCCACGGAGCCCTCCGTCGTTCAGTGCGACTGGATGCGGGGCGTAGCATGCTGGGATGACAGGGCAACTTCGAGGCCGGCCGGACGCCTGCTTCGACGTTCCACGTGGAACGCGCGGCGAGGGCTGAGGCGGCCAGCGCTCTGCGAGATGTCTCTACGAGGTGTCCTCTACGAGCTGTCTGACACCTCGCCGAGGCTCCCAGCGGCCGGCTCCTAGGTGCCAAACACCTCGTTGCGGCCCACCCCCGGTGGCGGACCCTTCGCGAGACACGTCTTCCGAGCTCCGGGCCCGCGACCCGCTCACGTGTTCCCTCCTAGGTGCTGTTCCCTCCTAGGTGCCAAACACCTCGTTACGGCCCGCCCCCGGTGGCCGAGGCTTCGCGAGACACGTCTCCCGAGGGTCCGGGCCGCAACCGCTCCCGTGTTCCACGTGGAACAGGGAGCCCTTGGGCAAAACGACAGGCGAGTGTCCGCCGCACAACAAGGGCTCTGGTATTTCGATCGAAAGCGTGGCAGAGGAGTGCGCTCTTCGGGGGGACGCCGCGACGGTCCCGTCGCGAGCAACCAACAAGACGAGCGCCCACCTACCCGCCGCGGCCTGCAGCGCCCCTCTGAGAGCGCGCCAGGCCACGCTGTGGGAGACCTGGGGAAAACATCATGCCAGCGGCTTCCCCTAGTGGTTTCCGGGAGTTCCAGCCGGTAGGTTTCGCCGTGCCTGTGGAGAAACCAGCGATTTCTGGAATGCTGCTGGAGGGAAGCCGCGCGCTCGGGGAGCCCCTCTCCCAAGCCCAGGCGGACGCACTGTCGTGGTTGGCGGGAGAGCTCGGCCGGTGGAGCGCCCGCATCAACCTCACGGCCATCCTCGATCCGATCGAGATGGCCGACAAGCACATTCTCGATTCCCTGAGTGTTCTCCGGGCGATCGAGCCCGACACCACGACCCTCCTCGACGCGGGCGCGGGAGCCGGGTTCCCTGGCCTGCCTCTGGCCATCGCACGGCCCGACCTCGCGCTGACCCTGGTCGACGCCGTGGCGAAGAAGGTCGGCTTCCTCAAGCACGCCATCGCACAGCTTCAGCTCGCGCCCCGCGTCCGGGCCATCCATCTGAAGCTGCAAGGGAATCCCAGGGCGGAGGGCCTCGGCTCCTTCGATGCCGCGGTGTCCCGGGCGCTCACCGAGCCAGCTCGCTGGGCCGCCCTGGCTGCGCCCTACCTGCGGCCCGGAGGGACCCTGGTCGTGATGGCCGGCAGCGAGGCCCAGGCCCTCGAACTCCCCGGATGGGACCGACCCCGGGTCGAGCGGCTCCGTCTCCCGCTCACGGGCGACGGGCGCACCCTCCTGAGCTACCGGAAGACCGCCTAGGCGCCGCAGACGCCCCGGACCCCGCCGGCTCAGCCCTCGTCGCGGAGCGCCACCGAGGCGTCCACTCGAACCGCGCGCCGGGCCGGAAGCCACGAGGCGAGGACCGCGCACGCGAGGAGGCCGAGGACGGTCGCCAGATACACGAGGGGATCGAGCGGGCGGACCGTCTCGACCACGCTGCGCAGCAGGCGCGTCGTCGCCACCGCCCCGAGGAGGCCCACCGCGAGCCCGATGCCGGCCCACGTCACGCCCTGCCCCACCACCTGCCGAAGGACCAGCCGTGGCGGCGCTCCCAGCGCCATGCGGATGCCGATCTCGTGCGTCCGCTGCGCCACGCTGTACGAGAGCACCGCGTAGAGGCCCAGCACCGCCAGCACCAGCGCGAGCAGCGCGAAGAGGATCAGCTGCAAGGTCGCGAACCGCTGCGCATCGACCGAGGCACCCAGGAGCTGGTCCGCGGTGCGCATCTCGTAGACCGGCAGCTCCGGGTCGAGGCGGGAGATGGTCCGCACCAGCTCGGCGCGGAGCTGCTCGGGCGCGGAGCGACTTCGGACCGCGACGTTCACCGAGCGGAGGTTTCGACCGTAGGCCTCCTCCGTGAGCTGCTCCGTCGCCAGGTAGAACTGGTGGACGGCCGGCTCGCGTCCCACGACTCCGTAGGCGGCGACGTGTTTTACGACGCCGATGATTTCACGATTCTGTTGTCCGTCATTCGATAGCAGGTGTCGTCCCACAGCGCCCCCGGGATAGAAGTCGCGAGCGAGGCGTTCGTCGATCACCGTCACCAGAGGTCGATCCCGGGTGTCCCCGGGCTCGAACCACCGGCCGGACACCATGCGGAGGCCGAGCGCCCGGGCGTACCCCGTCGAGACCGAGCCGAAGGCACCGAACTGCACCTGCTCCGGCGGAAGCCGCGGCTGGGAGTCGCTCCGGAAGCTCATCTCCCACGGCCCATCGAGTGGAAGAAGCGTCGAGTAGCTCGCGTCCTCGACCCCGGGAAGGGCTCGGAGCTCGGTCACCATCCGCTCGTAGAAGTCACGCAGCTCCTGGGGCGTCCGCTGTCGCGCCTCCGGAACCGAGAGCCGGAAGGCGACCACTCCCCTCCCGTCGAACCCGGTGTCGAGCTGCAGCAGCCCGGCGAGGGCACGCGAGGTGAGCCCGGCGGCAACGACCAGGATCAGGGCAAGGGCGACCTCGGCCACGACGAGAATGACCCGAAGCCGGTGCTGGCCGCCCGACATCCGGGCGTCGCCCTGCCGCATCGCCTCGTGGAGCTGGGTCCGGGAACCGATCACCGCGGGGAGGAGCCCGAAGAGCAGCGCACACACGCACGACGCCCCGAGATTGAAGAGCAGGACCCGGAGATTGAGGGCCAGCGCGACGTGGTCGGGGAGCGAGGCCGGCCGATGTGCCTCGAGCACCCGCATCGCCACTCCGGCCAGCACCAGCCCGAGCGCACCGCCGAGCAGCGCCAGCACCAGGCTCTCCACCAGCAGCTGGCGGATCAGCCGGGACCGACCCGCTCCGAGCGCACCGCGGATCGCGAGCTCGCGGACTCGCCCCGTTCCCCGGGCCAGCATCAGGCTGCCCACGTTCGCCGCGGCGATGAGCAGGACCAGGGCCACCGCCCCCATCAGCAACCAGAGCGATCCCCGGACGTCCTCGGTGATGCGCTGCTGCATCGGGTGCGGCCTCGGCAGCACCGCCCTGTTCTCGGTGTACTCCTCCTGGAGCGCCCGGCCGACGGACTCGAGGTCGAGCCGGGCCTCCCCGAAGGACACGCCGCGTTTGAGTCGCGCGATTCCGCTCAGACCCGGGTGGTTTCCACGATCCGCTGTGTGGCCCAGCATCCGCGGCCCGACGGGGACCCAGAGCTCGGGGTGCCGCTCGACGCGGAAGCTGGACGGCATCACCCCCACGACCGTGGCCGAGATTCCGTCCACCTGGAGCGACTGTCCCAGCGAGGCAGCCGGCTGGCCATAGAGCTTCCGCGCCAGGGCCTCGCTCAGGACGGCCACCGGAGCACCCCCGGGCCGATCCTCCTCGGCCTCGAACGTGCGGCCCACGAGCGGCGGAACGCCGAGGGCCTGGAAGTAGCTCGCCGAGGCCTCGACCACCTGCGCCCGCCGCGGCGCTCCCATCCCGGTGAGGTTCACCTCGCCACCCCGGAAGACGCCCATCTCGTCGAAGGAGCGCGTCCGGGCTCGCCAGTCGACGTAGTCGGGATAGCTCACCGACATCTCGGGAAACGAGGGCGCGGTCTCGCTGATGAGGATCAGCCGCTCGGGCGCCGGGTAGGGCAACGGCTGGAGCAGCGCCGCGTCGAGCACGCTGAAGAGCGCCGAGTTGGCGCCGATGGCCAGCGCCAGGGTCGCCAGCACCGAGGCCGTCCAGCCAGGGCGCCGTCGGAGGAGACGGAGAGCGATGCGGGCGTCCGCGAACCAGCCGTTCATGGGCCTCCCGGAAGGCCAAAAGCGTGCCATCGACGACAGTCGTAGAACTGCGGGCGTCCGGCCCTCCTGCCACCGCAGGGTGTCTCGGGACTGGGATCGACAGCCCGTCCCTGGGACGGATCAGGTCGGCGGCTTGCCCCGGGCAGCGGCCTCCACCGCGGCGCGATTCTCCTGGATGTACTTCTCGACCGCCTCGTCCTCGAGCTCGAGGTCGCGCAGCACGCCCGGGTAGATGCCCTTGAAGGCCGGCGACGCCTCGTCCCCGCGGAGCCGGAAGCTCATCTTCAGCACTGCGGCCCCGAACAGCCTGTCCTTCAGCGCCTTCGGCTTCCCCACCCCGGGCCTCCTCGCGTCAGTCGTCTTCGGGGAGATCATCCACCGGAAGGCGCTGCCGGGGCATCGGCACGACCTTGTCCGGCGTCAGCACCACGCGCCGCAGCCGACCCTCACCCTCGGCCTTCGCGGTCACGCCCTCGACGGCGTCCGCCGATCTCAGCAGGCGCCCGCGCTCCGTCGTCCCGAGCGTCACCACCGCGTAGACGCGGCCCGAGCTCGCCGACCGTTCCGCCAGCGCGCGCGCGGCTCCCTCGAACGGCCCGTCGGCGTCGGTGATCAGGGTGCGCTCGTCGACGTCCTGGGGCCGGGCCTGCGGCGCGGAGCGCGCTGGCGGGGCCGGGCGCGCGACCGGGGCGGGCGGAGCGCTGCCGTTGGTCATCGGCGCGGGCCCCGCCGCGGGCGGGCGTGACGGCTTCTGTCCGCGTGGCTCGGGATGCGCGCCGAGGCCGATCGCCACCCAGCGCCGGTCCTGGCCCGGCTTGTTCACCAGCTTGTTCACCAGGTACTGCAGCGCATCTCCCAGAGGGGAGCGGCGACCGGTGACGACGCCGGCGAGCTCGACCCCAGGCGTGATCGCGATGCTGATGCTCCCGTCGGGCAGATCCTTCGTCTCCAGCGTCGCAGGGACGTCCATCGCCCGCAGCAGCTGCTCCAGGAACGCCACCGCCTGCGCCCGTCGATCGTCGGCGGTTTCCACCGCCACCGCCACCCGTGAGTCGGTCACTTCCGCTTCTCCAGCGCAGGCTTCAGCTGCGGCGAGATGGTGCCCCGTTGAACGAGCCTCCGCAGAACCGCCTGCTGCGCCACCGTGAGGATGTTGTTGGTGAAGATGTAGAGGAGGAGACCCGCCGGATAGTTCAGCATGATCACCGTGAAGAAGATCGGCATGAACCACACCATCATCCGCTGCTGCGCCGCATCGAGCGCCGGCGGCTGCAGCCTGCTGGTGATGATCTGCGAGACGCCGAGCAGCACGGGAAGCAGGTACGTCGGGTCCTTGATGGTCAGGTCGGTGAGGAAGTGCGAGGTGAAGGGCACGCCGTACAGCTCGTAGCTGTTGCGAAGAGTGGTGAAGAGGGCGGCCCACACCGGCAGCTGGACCAGGATCATCAGGCACGACCCGAAGGGGTTCACGCCCGCCTCCTGGTAGGCCTTCATCATCTCCATCTGCTGCCGTTCCTTGTCCTCGGGGAACTTCTTCTTCACCTCCTCGATCTTCGGCTGGAGCTTCTTCATCGCCTCCTGCCCCACCATCGCCCGATGGGTCAGCGGGATGAGCAGCACCTTCACCAGGACGGTGAGGAGGATGATCGCCACGCCCCAGTTGCCGACGACCCCCTGGAACCACTTCAGCACCACCAGCATCGGCTTGCAGAGCGCGGCCCAGATTCCGTAGTCGACGGCGCGCTCGAGATGCACCGGGGCATTCGCCCCATCCGCCGAGCGGTTCGCCGGGAGCTCCGGAACGTCCGCGAGTGTCTTCGTGTCCTTCGGTCCGAGGAACGCGCCGAAGGACCGGGTCACCGCCTGACCGGGCTGCACCTCGATCGGGAACCGACCGGTCGCGATCCGCTCCGTCAGTGACGTGGTGAGCACGCACTTCCCGTCGACCGCGTTCCCCACCGGGAAGACGGCAGACAGGAAGTACTGCTGGTTGATGCCCACCCAGCGCACCGGGCCCGCGTGCTCCTTCGTCTCGAGCTTGTCCTTCACCGTCTCGTGCTCGTAGGTGTCCTTCACGAAGCACGCGGAGTCGGAGACGTTCCCCACGCCACCGAAGAAGCTCGGCTTTTCCTCGTGTGCCGGATCGATTGCCCGGCCGTAGGGGAGCACCAGCTCGCCCGAGAGGGGCCGGGGGGTGAGGTTTCGCAGCGTCACCCGGGTGCTGAGCTCGTATCCATCCTCGACCCAGGAGACCTCCTTCGTCACCTCCCAGCTCTCGGTCCGGCCGACGAAGGTGATGCGGTGATCGCCCTGCTCCGCCGAGTAGCGCAGGTTCGCGGGGATCGCGCTGTCGCCGGCAAGCTCGATCGAGAGCGGAAGCGGAGCACCAGGGACCGGCTGGGCGAGATCCATCTCCGGGCCTTCGGGCACGGGCTTTCCGAAGAGCTGCGCCCAGCCCTCGGCGACGGTGAGGGGACGCTGCTCGCGGGTCTTCTCGCCCCGCAGTCTGGCCGAGACCAGCCCTGCGCCCTCGGTGGAGAAGACGTAGTGGACCAGCTTCCGGGGGACCTCGATCGTCCGCACGGCCGGACCAGCCGGCGGAGCACCCGCGCTCGGCGCGGAGACCGGAGCCGTCGCCACCGGAGCCGGGGTGGGAGCGGGAGCGGCGCTCGCGACCGTGCCGGCATCCGCCGCCACCGCGGCGTGCGGAGGTGTCGCGGTCGGCGCGAACCAGGTCATGTACACGGCGGTCAGAAGGAAGATGAGCCCGAAGGCCACCGCCGTGCGCTTCTGAGAGTTGTTCTCCACGGAGTTCAGATCCTCCCTGGGCGGGGCGGGACGGGATCGAGCCCCCCGGGGTTGAAGGGGTTGCACCGACCGAGTCGGCGAAGCGCGAGCCAGAAGCCCTGGACCGGGCCGTGCTCGTGCAGCGCTCCCAGCGCATAGGCCGAGCACGACGGGTGGAACCGGCACGCCCGCGGCAGCAGCGGGGAGAGGATCCACCGGTACAGGTGGATGGGAAGGGAGAGCAGGAAGGCGAGCAGCTTCAACGGAGACTTTTCTCTAACGCGGACAGCAAGGCTTCCGCGGCGCCCTCGAGCGTCGCGAAGCTGGCTTCCCTGGCACTCGGACGGGCCACCACCACCAGGTGCATTCCTCCTGGCCATCGGTCGCGCCGCTTGCGAAACAGCTCGCGCAGCCGACGTCGAACGGCGTTTCGCACCACCGCCGTTCCCACCTTGCTCGACACCGTGAGTCCGAGCCGGGACTTTCCGTCCGGGCTCGGCACCACCAGACCCACCAGCGGTCCGGCAGTCACCTTCTTCCCCCGTTCCTGGACCTCCAGGAAGTCGCGGCGTTTGAGGAGGCGGACCTCCCTGGGAAACGCCTCTCGCAACCCTACTTCTTGGCCGCCGACACGGCCAGCCGCTTGCGGCCCTTGGCGCGGCGACGGCGGAGCACGTCCTTCCCGGCGCGGGTCTTGTTCCGCTTCCGGAAGCCGTGGGTCCGGTTCCGCTTCAACTTGGACGGCTGGTACGTGCGCTTCGACACGGGGGGACACTCCGCTTGATGACCGCGATTCGCTTCTCGGGGAGGGCCGCGCGCATAACCCAGGCCTCGCGATCGAGTCAATGAGGTGGTCGGACGGATCACCGAGCAGGCGTCGCCGGGCGCGTTGTTTTTGATCCCCAACCGGCCGCGGGAAGTCGTACAACACGCCCCCCCGCCCCAGCACCACAGGACCCGTCGTTCCCTTCGAGGTCGCCTTCTCGTGTCGGCTTCTCCCGAGCAGTCGCCCGTGCCCGCAAGCGCCGATGAACTCTGGGAAAAGACTCTCGCCCTGCTCCGCGAGGACGGGAAGTCCTACGCGCTGACCTGGCTGGACCGCATGCAGGCGCTGGAGGTGAAGGACGGCACGCTCATCCTCGGTGTGCCGGATCGCTTCTTTCGCGACTGGGTGGACGACCACTACCGGCCGTTGCTCGAGGACGCGATCAGCCGCGTCCACGGTGGAACGATGGGCCTCGGCTACGAGGTGGTGGGCACGGCGACGACCGACGCGACGACAGCGGCTGGGACCTCTGGACGAGGGCAGCTCTCCGCGCCGCGTCCACCGCGGATCAACGAGCGCTTCACCTTCGTGAACTACGTCGTGGCGGAGAGCAACCAGCTTCCCGCGGCGGCAGCGGCGGCCGTCGCCGAGAGTCCCGGCCGCGCCTACAACCCGCTCTTCATCTACGGCGGCACCGGCCTCGGGAAGACCCACCTGCTCCACGCGGTGGGGAACGCGATCTTCTCGAAGAATCCCGGAGCACGGATCGTCTACCTCTCGAGCGAGGAGTTCACGAACGAGTTCGTGGAGAGCGTCCGCGATCACAAGATGACGGAGTTCCGCCGCAAGTTCCGCGACGAGTGCGACGTCCTCCTCATCGACGACATCCAGTTCCTCGGAAAGCGCGAGGAGACGCAGAAGGAGTTCTTCTACACGTTCAACGCGCTCCACGAGATGTCGAAGGCCATCGTCCTCACCTCGGACGCAGTGCCGGCGGAGATCCCCGGCCTGGAGGACCGGCTGCGCAGTCGGTTCACCATGGGCCTCATCACCGACATCCAGGAGCCGAACTACGAGACCCGCGTCGCGATCTTGAAGAAGAAGGCCGAGGCGGACGGCTTCGACCTGCCCGACAACGTCTGCCACTTCATCGCCAAGCACGTGCAGAAGAACGTGCGCGAGCTGGAGGGCGCGCTGATCAAGATCTCCGCGGTGCACAGCCTCACCGGACAGCCGGTGACCGAGGAGTTCGCCGCCCAGGTGCTGCGAGACATCCTCCCCGCGCAGCGCCCGATCGACATCGACCACATCCAGCGCGAGACGGCGCGGTACTACAAGGTGGCGGTGGAGGAGCTCCGCGCCGATCGCCGGACGAAGCAGCTGTCACACGCCCGGCAGGTTGCGATGTACCTTGCCCGCAAGCTCACCCGGAGCTCGTTCCCCGAGATCGCTGCCCGGTTCAACAAGGACCACTCCACGGTCATCTCCTCGGTGCGGAAGGTGGAGCGCCAGCGCGAGGTGGACACTGGCATCCGCAAGGAGCTGGACGAGCTCGAGAGCAAGCTCGGCCCGGGGTAGGGCGCCAGGCTTCCGCGACGTCCCAAGCCCGTTTCCCACCGTGCTCCACAGGGTGGAGATGTTGGGCGTTTCCGGTGGACCGACTGGGGAAGAGGCGTGGAGTTCCTGGCGAGATCGGCCATGTTGTCCGGAACTTGTGGAGAGAGGCTGTTCGAGCCTGGTGTCGAGAACTTCCGGAGTGACCTGGGGGCTCGCGGGTCCGTGGTGTGGAGAGACCATGTCCGCGGGGCAACGACTGTGTGACGCTCTGGACAGAAGGGGGCGTTGTCCACAGCACCCCGATCGGGAATCGCCTGGAGAAACGGGGATTTGTTTCTCCGTCCCCAAGTTTTCGGGACCGGCCTCTACCACCCCAAGATCCATGATCCAGATCTACTGAAGCCTGGGTGGGGAGAAGCACGGGCCGCCACGCGAACAGCGCAACGGACTGCTCCAGGGATCGAGCAATCGAACCGATGCAGACAGCACCCGATCCAACCTGCTCACCGACCTGATCACGCATCGGCAGACGCGACGTCCAGCCAGGCCAGGTCGAGCGCGAGACGACCCATCTGCATCTCCTCGAGCCTAGGGCGCCGACTTCCGGGATCAGGAGCCCATCCGGAAGCTCCGGAGTCGTTTGACGACCCACTCTCTGCGGGCTACACCGCTCGGCCTGGCGGAGCGGGCGAATGTCTCCTCCGCAGGAGACGATGGGCACATGGAATTCCGCATCGCTGCGGAGGAGCTGAAGCGAGCGCTGTACCGGGCCCAGGGGATCGTGGAGCGCAAGACCACGATGCCCATCCTCTCCAACGTGCTGGTCAACGCGACCAAGTCCGGCGTGCAGATCACCGCCTTCGACCTCGACGTCGGCATCGTGAGCGAGCACCCGGCCGAGGTCACCAAGCCCGGCAGCCTCACCCTCTCCGCAAAGACGGTCTTCGACATCGTCCAGAACCTGCCCGAGCCGCAGGTCACGGTCCGCAAGCTCCCCAACCAGTACGCCGAGCTCCAGAGCGGCAGCGCCCACTTCAAGATCGTCGGGATGTCTCCCGAGGAATACCCGAAGCTCCCGAAGGAGGAGAGCGCGAGTCTGGTCACTGTGCCGGGCCCGGTCCTCCTGGAGATGATCCGCAAGACCGCGTTCGCCATCTCCACCGACGAGACCCGCTACATCCTCAACGGCGTCTTCTTCGAGCCGCGCGAGGGCGGGAAGGTCCGGATGGTCGCCACCGACGGGCACCGGCTGGCCCTGGTGGAGCGCGAGCTCGCCGGCGACTTCAAGCTCAAGAGCGGGGTCATCATCCCCCGCAAGGGCCTTCACGAGCTCCGCCGCCTCCTCGACGAGGCTCCCGATGCCGAGTGCGCGCTGGGGTTTGCCGAGAACTCGGCGCTCTTCCGGAAGCCGGGCCTGACGATGGTGATGCGGCTCATCGACGGTCAGTTCCCCGAGTACCAGCGCGTCATCCCCAAGGAGGGCGAGCGCAAGGTGAAGATCCCCCGCGTTCGCTTCACCGAGGCGCTGAAGCGGATCGCGCTGCTGAGCGTGGACAAGTCGAACGCGGTGAAGATCGGGCTCACCGCCAACCAGCTCCGCATCAGCTCGCAGAACCCGGACCTGGGCGAGGCCAAGGACGATCTCGACGTCAACTACGACGGCGGAGACATCACCATCGGCTTCAATGCCCGCTACCTGACCGACGTGCTCTCGGTGCTGGAGAACGACGAGGTCGCCTTCGAGCTCGGAGACGACCACAGCCCAGGCGTGCTCCACGCGCCGGGGGACCGCACCTACACCGCGGTGGTCATGCCGATGCGGGTGTAGTGCTCCTCGAGCGACTCCAGATCGCCGACTTCCGCAACCTCGAGGCAGTGAGCCTCGCTCCATCGCCGCATGCGACGGTGGTGGTGGGCGCCAACGGGCAGGGCAAGACCAGCCTCCTCGAGGCGCTGTACTTCCTCTGCACGTTGCGGCCGCTGCGGGCGAACCGGCTCTCCGAGCTGGTGCGCTTCGGGACCGAGCTGTCCCGCGTGTCCGGTCGATTCACCCTCGGCGGCGCGGAGCGGGAGATCTCCGTGCAGATCGCCGCAGGACTTCGCCAGGCGTTCGTCGACGGGAAGAAGGCCGCGAAGCTCGAGGACTACTTCGGTGGTGTCAGCGTGGTCGCCTTCACCCCGGATGACCTGGCGGTGGTGAAGGGCGGCCCCGAGCTGCGTCGGGCGTTCCTCGATCGCGCCGTCTTCAACCGCTTCCCCGCGTACCTCCGGGAGCACCGGGCCTACCAGCGAGCGCTGAAGAGCCGGAATCGCTTGCTCAAGGAGAACGCTCCGGCGAGCTACGTCGAGGCCTACGACGAGGCCGTGGCCCGGACCGGTGCGCGCGTGCTCGTCCGCCGCCGGGGGCTCCTCGACGAGCTCGGACCCCGGGCGGTCTCGGCGGTACGAGCCATCTCCCAGCTCCCCGACGTGGGTGTCGGCTACACCGCGCTCCATCTCGGGGCGCATCATCCTCAGACCGAGGAGGGTCTGGAGAAGGCGCTGCTGCACGCGCTGGCCGAGCGGCTCGGGCGCGATCGCGAGCGTGGCTTCACCTCGGTGGGACCGCACGCCGATGATCTCCAGCTGACCCTGGGCGGGCGGAGCGCCCGGGCGTACGCATCGCAGGGGCAGGGGAGGGCGCTCGTGCTCGGATGGAAGATCGCCGAGATCGAGAACGTGCGGGCTGCGTTCGGGCGTCCTCCGCTCCTGCTCCTCGACGACGTCTCGAGCGAGCTCGACCCGGACCGCAACGCCTTTCTCATGCACACCGTGGCCGAGAGCCGGGCGCAGGTGCTCCTCACCACGACCGATGCCACGCTGGTGGCGCGCGCCGCGGGACCGGACACGCTCTGGCTGCGAGTCGACGCCGGGACCGTGACGGAGGATGCTCGCCTCCGTCCGGCACGAACGGGATGAGGGCTCGGCGCCGAGATCGGAGCGACGTGTGAGCAGGAGGTGGCTCAGGCACGGCGGCGGGGTCCGATGACGCCCCGGTTCTTTCCCTACCGGCCCAACAGGCTGCGCGCGGTGCTCGCGGCATTCGCGGTCCTGGCGGCCGCCCTCGGTGCCGCTGCGCTGGTCCGTGCCGGGCGGGGCCGCCCCACCTCCGCGGCGCGTGCGGTCGCGGGGCTCACCCTGAGCGGGGCATTCGCCTGGCTCGCGTGGCGGCTCCGGCCACGCGACGGCTTCGGCGTGCGTGTGGACATCGCCGGCGTCGAGCTGTCGCGCGCGATCGACGGTCGGACCGAGCGGGTGCTCTGGCCGCAGATCAAGGCGGTGGAGGAGATGGGCCGGTGGGCTCCACGGTGGGTGCTCGGTCTCACCGACGGAACGCGCCGCGAGCTACCCCGGGCCCTCTTCTCCGACCCGGCCGTCTTCACCGATCTGGGCCGAATTTTGACCCGTCCTACGGGGTCTGCGAGGCCCGACGCCTGAGCGCTCCGGAGGGCCCGGCGCGGGGGTGGGTCAGAAGCCGAATTCCCATGCAAGGTCGGACACTTGAACCACAGCCACAGGCTTGTTCGCGTGGGGTGTGCGTGTTAGGAAAGACGTCAGAAATCCCTTGAACGGAACGACCAAACACGAACCCGCTGCTCCGGCCGCGGTCGGGACCTCCGTGCCCGAGTACGGCGCCTCCTCGATCACCGTCCTCGAGGGTCTGGAGGCCGTTCGGAAGCGCCCGGGCATGTACATCGGCGACACCGCCGTCTACGGCCTCCACCACCTGGTCTACGAGGTCGTGGACAACAGCGTCGACGAGGCGCTGGCGAAGGCAGCCACCGAGATCGTCGTCACCATCCACGTGGACGGCAGCGTCAGCGTGAAGGACGACGGGCGCGGCATTCCCGTCGGCCCGCACCCCACCGTGCGCGGCATGGACACGGTCGACGTGGTGATGACCAAGCTCCACGCCGGAGGCAAGTTCGAGAACAGCGCGTACAAGGTCTCGGGCGGGCTCCACGGCGTCGGCGTGTCGGTGGTCAACGCGCTCAGCGAATGGCTGCGCCTGGAGATCTCCCGGAACGGGAAGGTGTACCAGCAGCGCTACGCCCGCGGCCTGCCGCAGCAGCAGGTCACCGAGATCGGGACGACGGACAAGCGCGGCACCCTGGTGTGGTTCAAGCCCGACACCACCATCTTCGAGACCACGGACTTTCAGTTCGACCTGCTGAGCCAGCGTCTGCGCGAGCTCGCCTTCCTGAACGCCGGGTTGAAGATCAGCATCACCGACGAGCGGAGCCAGAAGAGCCACCTCTTCGAGTTCCAGGGCGGCATCGTCAGCTTCGTCGAGTTCCTCAACAAGTCGAAGAACGTCCTGCAGGCCCCGGTCTTCTTCAAGGCGGAGAAGGACGGCGTCGCGCTCGAGATCGCGATGCAGTGGAACGACGCCTACGACGAGCGCATCTACACCTTCGCCAACAACATCAACACCCACGAGGGTGGTAGCCACCTGGTGGGTTTCAAGAGCGCGCTCACCCGCACCATCAACGGCTACGCCGAGCGGGGCGGGCTGTGGAAGGACCTCAAGGAGACGCCGACCGGCGAGGACGCCCGCGAGGGTCTGGCCGCGGTCATCTCGATCAAGCTGCCCACTCCCCAGTTCGAGGGGCAGACCAAGACGAAGCTCGGCAACTCCGAGGTGAAAGGACTCGTCGAGCAGATGGTGAACGAGCAGCTGTTCACCTGGCTCGAGGAGAACCCCACCGGCGCGAAGAAGATCGTCGCGAAGATCGGAGACGCGACGCGTGCCCGCATCGCTGCGCGGAAGGCCCGCGAGACCGTGCGGCGCAAGGGCGTCCTCGACGGGATGTCCTTGCCCGGCAAGCTGGCCGACTGCCAGACCCGCGACCCGAGCGAGAGCGAGCTGTACATCGTCGAGGGCGACTCCGCCGGTGGCTCGGCGAAGCAGGGTCGCGACCGGCGCAACCAGGCCATCCTCCCGCTGCGCGGAAAGATCCTGAACGTCGAGAAGACCCGCTTCGAGAAGATGCTCACCAGCCAGGAGATCCTCGCGCTGATCACGGCGCTGGGGACCGGCATCGGCAAAGAGGACTACGACCCGGGGAAGGCCCGCTACCACCGGATCATCCTCATGACCGACGCGGACGTGGACGGAAGCCACATCCGCACCCTGCTCCTGACCTTCTTCTACCGGCAGATGCCGGAGCTCATCTCCCGCGGCTACCTCTACGTCGCTCAGCCGCCGCTCTACAAGGTCACCCGAGGGAAGAAGGAGCTGTTCCTCAAGGACCAGCGCGCCCTCGACGAGCACCTGATGCGCATCGGCGTGGATCGCTGCGGGGTGGTCTCCTCCGAGACGGACGGCGACGCCAGGATCCAGGGGACCGAGCTGCGGAGGCTGCTCGAGGCCATCGGCCAGTACGAGGAGCGCCTGAAGAAGCTCGCCCGCCGACGCGACCCCCGCATCCTCGACGCGCTGGTGCAGGCGGCCCGGGTGGACGAGACCACGCTCCTCGACATGGACCGCCTCAACTCCGAGGTGGAGAAGGTCCACGGCTGGCTCCGCGAGCGGTACCCCGAGGTGCTGGCCCAGCTGAAGGCCTTCCGCAAGGACGACCCGGAGCACCAGGCCAAGAAGCTTGTCTTCCGGACCGAGGTGAACGGGAGCCCCAAGGAGACGGTCCTCGACCACGCCTTCCTCTCCAGCCCCGAGTACGGCGAGCTGCTCGAGCTTCGCCGGACCTTCGACACGCTCGGTCCGGCGCCCTGGACGGTGACCCTCGAGGAGGGCGAGAAGGTCGCGCTTCGGGTCCAGGACATCCTTGCCGCCGTGCTGGCCGATGCCTCTCGCGGTCTCGCCATCCAGCGGTTCAAGGGCCTCGGGGAGATGAACCCCGAACAGCTCTGGGAAACGACGATGAACCCGGATTCGCGGACCTTGCTGCAAGTCCGGGTCGAGGACGCCGTCGAGTCGGACGAGATCTTCAGCCTCCTCATGGGCGAGGCGGTCGAGCCGCGGCGCGAGTTCATCGAGAAGAACGCTCTCGACGTCCAGAACCTCGACATCTGAAGAAGCAGAAGCCGTTCAACAATCCGTTCCAGGGGCTCAAGCTCCCCAAGGCGCCCGCGCCACCGCGGCCCACGCCTCCGCCTGCTCCGCCCCGGACCCCGCCTCCGCGCGAGGACGACGAGGCCGCCCAGTTCCTCGCCGCGGTGGGTGAGGTGCAGCCGCTCGCACCGGGTGCGCGCCGCGTCGAGGCGGAGGAGAAGCCTGCGCTTCCGCCGCGGATGGACGAGGACGCGGAGGTGCTGGCCCAGCTCACCGAGCTGGTCGCTGGAGAGGCGCCCTTCGATCTCTCGGACTCCGACGAGTTCATCGAGGGACATCTGCCGTCCCTCGATCCTCGGCTCGTCCGCAAGCTCCGGGACGGGGAGATCTCCCTGCAGGACCACGTGGACCTCCACGGGCTCACCCGCGAGGAGGCGAAGGGGACGCTGGAGAGGTTCGTGCTCGCTTCCCGGCACGCGGGGAAGCGGTGCGTCCTCGTGGTGCACGGGCGCGGTCTGCACAGCAAGGATCAGATTCCGGTCTTGAAGACCAGTGTTCAGCTCTGGCTGACCCGGGGTCGGATCGCCCGCTGGGTCCTGGCCTTCAGCACTGCTCGCCCCCATGACGGCGGGGCCGGCGCCGTCTACGTACTGCTACGACGGTAACGGACGTCCCACCGCTCGGTTTGGTTGGGACGGGCGGGGGAAGCACTTATGCTCGTGGCACGGGTCGTCGACCGTACTGGGGCGTCGTCTAACGGCAGGACGTCAGACTTTGGATCTGACTATCAAGGTTCGAATCCTTGCGCCCCAGCCTCACCGTCCTGGGTAGGAGGGTCTGTTCGTGGGTCCCCGATTGCTCCAGCTGGTCGGAATCGGCAACGCGCCGCTGAGCCTGCTGCGCGAGCTCGACGGGCCGCTCACCACCCAGCTCGGGCTGACGTTGGGCTACGGCAAGCCGTCGCTGACCTCGCCTGCGTACGCCTTCAACAAGGACCGCAACCAGTACCACTCCAACGCCATCATGCGGCGACTGGTCCCCCTCGTGGACAGGGACTGCACCGTCCTCGGCGTGACCGACGTGGACCTCTTCGTCCCCGACAGCCCCTTCGTCTTCGGCGAGGCCGATCGCGAGTCTCGCGTCGCCATCCTCTCCGTCTCACGGCTGCGGCAGGGGGCCGATGACGCGACCTTCCGCCGGAGGGTCCAGATCCAGGGGCTCCACCAGGCGGGGCACCTGGTGGGCCTGAGCTACTGCGAGGACGCTCGGTGCGCGATGTTCGCCGCGACCTCGCTGGCGGATGTGGACCGCCAGCAGCCGTCGCTCTGCCACATCTGCCGCAACGAGCTGGTGAAGCTGGGTCGCTAGAGCACATCGGCCCACGTCGGGATTCGACCGTGGGCGTGATGACGGACCCGGCGTGCGTGCGCGACAATCGACGTCGCGTCGATGTCTCCCTGCTTCCGTCTGCTCGCGCTCTCTTTCGTTCTCTCCTCCCTTCCGTCGCTCGGCGCTCCTCCACGCGACGAGCACCGCGCGGCTGCGCGGATCCGGAATTCGAATCCCCGGCCCGACCCTGCCGAGGTGCAGCCGTCGGAGGCGGCACCGCTCGCGGCGGCGGCCGTCGACGCAGGGGGAGTCGATCTCGCGGGCCTCGTGGGGATGCTCGCCGCGCTGGGCGCGACCTTCGTCTACGCCCGGGGCCGCCGGTTCTCGCCCCGTCCGAGCCCGCTGCGGCCGCCTCCCGGACGCGGGCCGCTCGATCCTCCCTAGCCGAGGGCTCGAGCCGTGGCAGAAGGAGGGTGTCCAGGAGGGCACCCCATGCCTGCCGAGGAAACGTTGCTCGCCGAGGTCCCGCTGTTCCAGGCGCTGGACCCGGCCGAACGTGCCGCGCTCGCCGCAGGGATGCGACAGCGCGACTTTCCCGCCGGAAGCCGGATCTTCCGCCGCGGAGACCCGGGAGCGGCGCTCTACGTCATCTCCCACGGAGCGGTGGAGATCTCGGTGGAGACGACCACCGGGAAGAAGGTGGTGCTCGGTCAGCTCGGGCCCGGTGACTTCTTCGGCGAGCTGTCGCTGCTCGACGGCCGTGAACGGACCGCCGATGCCCACGCGATGGAGCCCACCGGCGCGATGGAGATCGATCGCGAGGCGCTGGAGGGTCTGTTCCGGAAGCACCCCGGTGCCGCGCTCGACGTGCTCACCGTCATCGGCAAGCGCCTCCGCGAGGCGGATCGGCTGCTCCAGTCGGCCTCGAGCGTCTCTCCCAACCAGGAGGTGCAGCAGCAGACCACGTCCGTCCAGCGCCTGGCGGAGTGGCTCGCTGCGTTCAGCGGGAGCCTCCCGTTCCTCGCGCTCCACATCCTGCTCTTCCTCACCTGGGTGCTGCTGAACGTCGGGCTCTTCCGGGCGGTGAGGCCCTTCGATCCGTTCCCCTTCGGGTTCCTGACGATGGCCACCTCGCTGGAGAGCATCTTTCTCGCCTGCTTCGTGCTCATCGCCCAGAACCGGCAGGCGGCCAGCGATCGGATCCGCAGCGACGTGGAGTACGCGGCCAACATCAAGGCCGGCCTGGAGGTGACCCAGCTGCACTCCAAGGTGGACGCGCTCTACGCCGAGACGATGGCTCGCCTCGCCGCGGTGGAGCGCGGCATGGTGCTGCGGCCCGGTTCCTGAGGACCCGCGCCCGCAGTCGATGCCGGACGTCCGCGCCAGGGCGGTGCTGGAACGAGGCTCGCCGCCGCTGGTAGCGTGCGCGCCCTTCGTTTGGGGGTCGCATGACCGCTCCACCGGACACCGAGGTCGCCGTTCAACGGGTGCTCGACCGCATCCAGACCGCCTGGCGCGAGGGGCGGCCGGAGGAGATGGCCCCGGCCCTGTCTCCGGACATCACCTTCGTGTTTCCGGGGTTCAGCATGCGGCTCACCGGGCGCGACCGGCTCATCGACAGCTACCGCGACTTCCTCGCCGGGACGCGCCTGCGCTCCTATCGCGAGGACCGCCGGAGCATCGAGGGCGGAACGAGCGCTGCCCTGGCCGAGATCGCGTTCGACATGACCTACGCGCGGGCGGGGGGCGCCTGGCGCGCGCACGGGGTCGAGCTGTGGGCGCTGGAGCGTCGCCCGGAAGGCTGGGTCGCCTTCTGGCGCACGATGCAGGAGCTCACGGAGGAGCCGGCGGAAGCGAGCTGAACCGATGCCGCCCGGAGCCGCCGCGCTCGCCGTGGCGGGAGTGCTCATCGGGGTCCTCATCGGAGCCACGGGGATCGGCGGCGTGCTGCTGGTCCCCTTCATGGTCCACGGGCTCCACTTGCCCGTGCAGTCCGCGGTGGCCGTGGCGCTCTGGAGCTATCTCTGGAGCGGGCTGCTCGCCATCGGCCTCTACTGGAGGCGCGGGTCGATCCCCGTCCGTCCGGCGCTCTGGGTCTGTGGAGCGTCGCTCCCCGGCGCGCTGCTCGGGTCGGCGGCACTGGCGGTCGTCCCCGGCAAGGTCGTGGAGGCGCTCATCGGCGGCGTGCTGGTCCTCGGTGGAATCCAGACCCTGCGGCCTCCCCGGGAGCATTCAGAGCGAACGCCGCCGGGCCCGGTGCTGCTCGCCGCGCTCGGTCTGGTCACCGGATTCGCCTCCGCGTTGCTCGGCGCCGGCGGCGCGTTTCTCCTCGTGCCCCTGCTGGTGGCGCTGGGCGAGCCGCCCCTGCTCGCGGTGGGGCTGGGCCAGGCCATCCAGGTGCCGATCTCCGCGGTCGCGACGGTGGCCAACCTCCACGCCGGCCGGATCGACCTCGTGTCCGGCAGCCTTCTCGCGGTCGCGCTCGGCGGAGGCATCGCCATCGGCACGCCGCTCGCGCACGGGGTTTCCCAGCGCACCCTGCGGCGGCTGGTGGCGGTCACGATGCTGTTCGCGGCCGTGGTGATGGTCGGGCGTCTGGCCCGGCTGTTCTGAGGCCGGCACGTCGCCGGTCGTGGCGGCTCCCTCGCGGCGCTACTTCGCATGCGGGTCGTCAGCCGAGATGCGAACAGCCCTGTCGGAGGTCTTCCGCGCCGCAGCGGTCGGCGCGAGCCGGGGGGTTTCGCAGGCAGAAAGGAACGCGAGCACGGCCGGAAGGACCAGGCACGTCGCGACGGACCTCATGCTCGTCCCCCGTTCACGGTGTCCGCCCCTCGCGTCCACGGGCCTCGCGGAATGCGAGGCAGCCTCGACGACGGCATGTGATCGACACCGGGAAACGGAGCGGTGCAGTGCTTCGTCGCTCGTGCGCTGGAACTGTGTCGTCGCCGGCGGTGGTCCCGCACCGCGGGTACGCCGTTCGTTACACATCCACCTTCGTTGAAGTGTGGCCGATGGAAGCGGGTAGGGTGCGGGCTGGAGGAGTCCGGCCGTGGTGATTCGCCAGCACTTCGACCCTGTCTCGAGCACCTACAGCTACCTGCTGATCGACCCCGCGTCGGCGGAGGCGGTCCTGATCGATCCGGTCCTCGAGCAGCACCGGCGTGACGCGGCGTTGATCCGCGAGCTCGGGCTGAGGCTCATGGCCACGCTCGACACGCACTGTCACGCCGATCACGTGACGGGCGCCTGGGCGATGAAGGAGGCCTTCGGAAGCCGCATCGGGCTCGCCGAGGTCTACGGGGCCAGGAACGTGGATCTGCCCTTGCGCCACGGGATGTCGGTGCGCTTCGGCGCAGAGACGCTCGAGGTGCGGGCGACTCCGGGCCACACCGCAGGCTGCCTCTGCTTCCTGAGCGCCGATCGGGCTCACGTCTTCACCGGAGACGCGCTCCTCATCCGGGCCGCGGGCCGGACCGACTTCCAGGAGGGCAGCGCGAGACGGCTGTTCGAGTCGGTGCAGACACAGCTCTTCACGCTCCCCGACGACTGCGTGGTTCATCCGGGGCACGACTACGAGGGCCGGACCTCGAGCACCATCGGGGAGGAGAAGCGTCACAATCCGCGGCTCGGTGGCGGAGCAAAGCTCGAGGACTTCGTCGGCTTCATGGACAACCTCGGGCTGCCGCACCCGAAGCTGCTGGAGGTGGCGGTACCGGCCAACCTGAGCGCCGGCCGGGATGCGCCGGGAGGCCCACCGTCACCCCCCACCTGGGGCCCGGTCCTCGAGACGTATGCCGGGGTCCCGGAGATCGAGCCGGACTGGCTCGTGCGTCACCTGGCCGAGGTCGAGGTGGTCGACGTCCGCTCCCGGACCGAGTTCGAGGGAGAGCTCGGGCATCTGAGGAACGCGAAGCTCCTGCCGCTCGACGAGCTGCGCACCCGGATGGACGAGATCTCGACGACCCGGCCGGTGGTGCTCATCTGTCAGACCGGGAAGCGCTCCGCGATGGCAGTGACCATCCTCCGCAAGGCCGGGGTCCAGCGCGTGGCGAACCTCGCGGGCGGGATGGTGCGCTGGCGGCAGCTCGGGCTTCCGAGCTGACGGTTCTTGCCATCGTCCTGCGCATGGGTCGGTGAAGGTTCCACCGAAGGGAGCTCCTCATGCGCAGGTCTCGACGACCCGTCGCGGCGCGGATCGCCTTGCTCGCCGCGGTTCTCACCCCACCGGCGTCGCTGGCGCAGACCGACGTGATTCCCGCGGACCAGCTGGGGGCCTGGGTTCCGGCGAAGGCGGACTGCAAGTCGCCTCTCAGGCTGGAGCTGGCCCCGAAGACGATGACTCTCGTCAACGGCAAGGACCGGGTCAACCACGGCAACGTGGGGCTCACCTACAGCTACTTCGGAAACTCGTATCAGGGGATCCAGTTCGCGGCGATGGCGGACTGGGACAAGACCCAGCCAGTCACGGTCATCTTCAACGCCGGGGAGAAGAAGGGCCGGGCGCAGCTCCTCGTCGACGATGCCGCCCTGAAGAAGCGCTTCCCGATGGACAAGGCGACGCTGAAGCGGTGCGCCTCGGCGGTGGCTCCAGCGGGGAAGTGAGCGAAGCGGCCGCGGGCTCAGGCAGGCGTCGCCGGACCCATCGCCTCGGCGACCAGCTCCGCCACGTCCTTGACCACGATGCTCTCCCGCCCGGTCTCGTTCGCCGCGTCACGGAGCATCGTGCTGCAGAACGGGCACGCGACCGCGACCGTCCCCTCGCCGGGGCCAGTGTAGTCGCCCACCTTCCCCGGCCGGTCCTTCTCCGTGGCGGAAGGGAAGGGGACCGACGGGTCCTTCGCGTGGGCGAGGGTGAGCGCCACCTCGTTCATCCGGTTCTGGTTGATCCGCGTGCCGATGTGCTCCTCCATCCACATCCGTCCGCCGCCGGCGCCGCAGCAGAACGACTGGTGCCGGCTGCGCTGCATCTCGACCACGTTCAGTCCCGGGATCGCGGCGAGCGCCTCGCGCGGAGCGTCGTACACGCCGTTGTGCCGCCCGAGGTAGCACGGGTCGTGGTAGGTCAGCGTCGCGTCCTTCACCCGTGACAGCTTGATGCGCTTGTCACGGATGAGCTCGCTGATCAGCTGGGTGTGGTTGAGGACGCGGTAGTTGCCCCCGAACGCCGGGTACTCGTTCTTGAGGGTGTTGAAGCAGTGCGGGCACTGGGTGATGACCGCCTTGACCCCCAGCCCGTTGAACGTCTCCACGTTGGTCTTCGCGAGCGTCTGGTAGAGGTACTCGTTGCCCAGCCGCCGGGCCGAGTCGCCGTTGCACATCTCCTGCTTGCCGAGGATGGCGAAGGAGACGTTGGCCTCGCGGAGGATCCGCACCAGCGCCCGGCTCACCTTCTTCTGCCGGTCGTCGTAGCTGCCGGCGCAGCCCACGAAGAACAGGTACTCGTACTTGCCCGGGCCGTCCCAGACGGGGAGCGACAGGTCCTCGGCCCACTCGTCCCGCCGGTCCTGCCCCACCCCCCAGGGATTGCCCTGCCGCTCCATGCCCTCGAAGACCCGCTGGATCTCCGGGGGGAAGACCGACTCGACCTGCACCTGGTAACGGCGCATGTCGATGAGCCGGGGCACGTTCTCGATGAAGACCGGGCAGGCCCGCTCGCACCATCCACAGGTCGTGCAGGCCCAGACCGTCTCCGCCTTCAGCGCCGAGCCGATGATCGCCGGCAGCTCGGTCTCGGTCCCCGGGACGCGGTGGGCGTGCGCGACCTGTGCCTGATGGGCCCAGATCCAGTGCTTCAGATCCTGGTTCACGCCCTTGTGAGTGAGCGGCTTCCCGGTGATGTACGTGGGGCAGTGGGTCTGGCAGCGGCCGCACTCGGTGCAGCTGTAGAGGTCGAGGCCGTTCTTCCAGGTGAGGTCACGGACGGTGCGCGTGCCGAACTGCTCCGCCTCGAGATTCGGCGTGGGCAGCGCCCTGCTGCCCTCCAGGCTCTGGAAGAAGACGTCGGGGAGCGCGGTGATGACGTGGAAGTGCTTCCCCAGGGGAAGGAAGTTCAGGAAGGTGAGGATGATCGTCAGGTGCACCCAGAACATCGCCGAGCCCAGCCCCCAGACGACTCCCCTGGGCAGCGGTGAGAGGAGCATCGCCACCGCCGACGTGACCGGCTCCCACGCGGTGAACCCGCGTTGCTGCAGCACGAGGTGCGACGCGCCGAAGATGTACTCGCTCACCATCAGCCCGGCGATGAAGCCCAGGATGAGATACGCCTCCCAGGAGCGGGTCAGCCGATCCGGTTTCACCATCGACCGGAGCCAGAAGAAGTAGGCCACGCCGACGATGGCGCCCAGCGCGACCAGGTCCTTGGCGAGGAGGTAGAGGCCGAACAGCGCCGCTCCACCGGGGTGATCGTGCCAGTACGGATCGGTGGGCGTGGAGAGGAGCTCGAGCAGCGTCGACGAGAATCCCATCGTGAACAGCATCACGGTGCGGACGGCCAGCACCATGAAGGCCACGAAGATGAGGACGTGCGCCACGCCCGGCGTGCGCTCCTCCGGATCCACCATGCGCTTCTGGCCGAGGCCGAAGCGGATCAGCGCGCGGGTGCGCTCGGCCAGGTGGTCGAGCCGGTTCTCCGGTTTCAGGGCAAGCAGGACCGAGGTGCGCCCGTACATGATGTAGACGAAGACCGTGAGGCCGACGAAGACCAGCAGGCTGGTGATGAGCGGATTCATGGAGGTCTGACTCCGGCAACGCCGGCGATGGAAGCCGTGCTTCTGGGACCGTCGAGGAGGAGCACCGGACGGAAGCCGGCAGCGTCGCACGACGCGAGCACGTAGCGGACCCCGCCGTGCGCTCCCTGAAAGCCGGCGGCGATGCCCTCGGTGCCGTGGAGATGACCGTAGACGCAGACCTCGGGCCGGAACGCCTCGATCAGATCCGAGAACGCCGTTGGCGTGGCGTTCGCGTACAGCGGGGGAAAGTGCACCGCGACCACCCGGGTCAGGCCGGGCGCGGCGCGGAGCTGCTTCTCCGCATCCTCGATGGAGAGCGACAGCCGTCGGGCCTCGCGCTCGACGTACCCGCCGTCCGCCCGCTCGTCCCCCATCTCGCCTCCGGGCATCGGCGGCGCCTGGGGCGTCGTCCACAGCCGCGAGCCCGCGATGACGTACGGCCCGACCGTCACCGCCGAGTTGTGCAGGAAGCCGACCACGGAGCGGTACGGCTCGAGGAGCCGCCGGAGCTTCGCCGCCGAGTCACCCCACCAGTAGTCGTGGTTGCCCCGGAGGAAGACCTTCTTCCCCGGCCGGGCATCGAGCCACGCCAGATCGTCCGCGACCTCCGCCGGCTTCGTCGCCCAGGAGATGTCACCGGCGACGATGATCGCGTCGTCCGCGGTCACCGTCCGGTCCCAGGCCTCGCCCAGCGGGCCCGGGTGCCCCGTCCAGCCGAAGCGGTCCATCGTCTTGCCGCGGGTCGAGGGGAGGTGCGTGTCTCCGATGGCGAAGAGGCGCATGGGATGAGCGTCGCACCCTAGGACGGGAACGCCCGCGGACCCAAGGCCTCGCCGCGCCGGCCTGCTCAGGGGCTCGCCACTAGAATCCGACCAGCACCCGGACCCCGACGTCGAGCGCGTCCAGCGAGCGGCCGGTGTCCGCGCCGGGCGGATCGTCCGCGGCCGGCAGGCGGGTGTGCCCCAGCGACCCGCGGACGAACGGGCCGATCGCCAGGAACCGGCCGACGAGGAAGTCGACGCCGAGGCCGAGGCGGGCGAAGTCCACGGTGTGCGCCGAGCTCCGGAAGTCGAGGTCGTCGTACTCGAGGTCGATCGTCCCGAAGCTCATGCCGAGCGAGACCCACGGCCGGATGCTCGGGCCGGTGTCGAACCGCCACTGGAGATCGAACGCGAGCTGCTTCCGGTGCAGGGTCCAGGGATGGTCGATGTCCGGGCTCTTGCCGGTGCCGGTCTCGAGGGCGAAGCCCAGGCCGAGGTGCGGCCCGAGGCGCAGCCCGAAGTCGATGCCGAAGGACGGCCCGGCGGCGGACAGGATCCAGAAGGTCGGACCGAGAGAGGCTCTCCCGCCGAGCTCGACCCCCACCCGGTCCTCGTCGAACACGCTCGCCGTGCCTGGCTCGGCACTCGTCAGCAAGGCAAGCAGCAGCAGTCCGGCGCCCATCCCCTCTCCTGGGGCTCATTGTACCCGGCTCGAACGTCCTTGCGCCGGCAGCACGTTCGGCGCAGAGGACCCGGGCGGATGTCCAGCCTCGATCCCGAGCGCCGTCGCGTCCTCGCAGTCCTGCGGCGTCACGGCTGGAACGCCACGTCGTTCCAGGTGCTCGAGCCCGGCTTCCGCTACTGGTTCGCGGGCGCGGATGCCTGCGTCGCGTACGTCGACACCGGTCACGCCTGGATCGCCGCGGGCGCTCCACTGACCGAGGGCGCCCGGCTCCGCGAGGTCGCCCAGGAGTTCCACCGCCACGCCCTCGCGTCGGGCCGCCGCGTGGCCTTCTTCGCCGTGGAGCAGCGGGTGGTGGACGCGCTCCCCTGGCACGCGGTCCTCATCGGCGAGCAGCCGGAGTGGGAGGCGCAGGGGTGGCCCGAGGCGCTCCGCGGGAGCAGCGGGCTCCGGGAGCAGCTCCGCCGTGCGAGGGCGAAGGGTGTCACCGTCCGGACCGCAGCCCACGACGAGCTGGGCTCGAGCACCGCGCCGCTTCGACGCGAGCTCGAGGCGATGGTCGCGCAGTGGCTCGCCCGGCACGAGATGGCGCCGATGGGCTTCCTGGTCCAGGTGGACCCGCTCACCCTGCTCGAGGAGCACCGGGTCCACCTGGCCGAGCAGGACGGACGCCTCGTGGGGTTCCTGACCGCGGCACCGATCTTCGCCCGCCCGGGCTGGCTGCTCCAGAACCTCATCCGCGCGCCGGACGCGCCCAACGGCACCACCGAGCTGCTGGTGGATCACGCGATGCGTGACGCGGGGGAGGGAGTCGAGGGCGAGGCCTCGCCGATGGTGACGCTCGGCCTCGCGCCGCTTGCGGGGCAGGTCGTGCCGGCGCTGCGGGTGGCACGGTCGGCGGGGTCGGTGCTCTTCGACTTCGAGGGCCTCCGGGCGTTCAAGGCGCGGCTCCGTCCGACCCGCTGGAGCCCCATCCACCTCGTCCATCCGCCCGGGCAGGGCGTGGTCCGGACCATGCTCGACGTGCTGGAGGCCTTTGCGCGTGGGCATCTGCTGACCTTCGGCCTGCGGTCGCTGCTCCGCGGTCCCACCGTCGTGGTGGGGCTGCTCGCGGCGCTCCTCGTCCCCTGGACGGTGCTGCTCGCGCTCACCGAGCCCTGGCACTTCCCGGCGCCGTGGGTGCGGTGGGCGTGGGTGGCGTTCGACGTGGTGCTGGCCGCGGCGCTCTTCCGCCTCGTGGTGCGGTGGAGCGATCGGCTGTCCCGGGTGGTCGTCGCCGCGGTGGGCGCTGACGCCGTGCTGACCCTGGCAGAGGTGCTCGTCTGGAACGTCCCACGCCTCCGCAGCGTGGCGGATGCGCTGATCTCGCTGGTCGCGGTGGCCGCCCCGTCGCTGGCCTTCGTCATCCTCTGGCGAGCGCGCGTGCGGCGACGCGCTCCGCCCTGAGGCGGGGCCGGTGGGCCCCCACCAGATCGCTCCGGGTCAGCATCCCCACCAGCGTCGGATTCGGCCCGTCGGAGAGAACGGGAAGCCGGCCGACACCGGTATGAGCCATCACGTCGGCCGCGTGACGGAGCGTGTCCGAGGCGTGCACGACGACCGGTTGCCGCTCGATGAGCTGGGCCACCCGGTGCTCCGGAGGGGCGTTGACCAGCGCGCGGCGCATCACCACCCCCACGACCCGCTTCCCGTCGACCACCGGGAAGCCCTGGTGCGCCACGGTGGCGAGCCGACGGACCGCATCCCCGACCGTCTCCGCGGCGCCGACGGTCACCACCGGACGGCTCGAGAACTCGCCGGCGCGCCACTGTGCGAGCCAGTCCGCCGCGTACTCCGCAGGGACCACTCGCCCGCGCCGGGCGATGCGCTCGGTCATGATGCTGTGCTTCATCAGCGCCGCAGAGACCAGCCAGGCCACGCTGCAGCCGCCGAGCAGAGGCAGCAGCCCCAGCGGTTGCCGGGTCGTCTCGAAGGCGAACACCACCGAGGCGAGCAGCGCGCGCGAGGCTCCGGCGAACATCGCTGCCATGCCGACCAGCGCCGCCACCCGCGGGTCCACGCCCGCCTGGGGGAGGAGGACGGTGAGCGCCGTCCCGATCAGCGCCCCGAGCGCTCCGCCGATGGTGAAGAGCGGGGCGAGCGTCCCGCCCGAGGTCCCGCTGCCGAGCGCGATGGCCCAGCTGGCGAACTTGAGCACGCAGAGCGAGAGCAAGGGCCCGGCGGCCAGCGCGCCGGTCAGCACCGCGTCGATGTTGTCGTAGCCGACGCCGAGGGTGCGGGGCGCGAAGTACCCGATGACTCCCACCGGGAGTGCGCCGAGCGCCGGCCACCACATCCAGTGGATGGACAGGTGCTCGAAGGCGTCCTCGATCCGGTAGACCGCCTTGGTCACGCCCACCGAGACGACGCCGACCAGCGCCCCGAGCAGGACGTAGAGCACCAGCGCTCCTCCGCTCGGCTCGGTGAAGCTCACGCTGTGGAACGCCGGAGCGCTCCCGGCGTAGGAGAAGCGGACTCCCGTGGCGGTACACGCGGCGAGCGCAACCGGGATGAGCGAGCGAGGCCGGTACTCGAAGAGCAGCAGCTCGATGGCCAGCAGCACCGCCGAGACCGGGGCACCGAAGGTCGCGGCCATGCCCGCCGCGGCGCCGGCCGCGAGCAGGGTCTTTCGCTCGGCCGCGGAGACCGGGAGCATCTGTCCGAGCACCGATCCGAGCGCTCCCCCGGTCGCGATGATCGGCCCCTCCGCGCCGAACGGTCCTCCCGTTCCGATGGCGACCGCGGCCGAGAGCGGCTTGAGGAACGTCATCCGCACCGGGATGCGGCTCTCGTTGGAGAGGATCTGCTCCATCGCCTCGGGGATGCCGTGTCCGCGGATGGCCTGCGAGCCGTAGCGGGCCATCAGCCCCACGACGAGACCTCCGATGGGCGGCACGAGGATGACCCAGAGCCCGAGGTGGGCGGTGGTCGGGCCGAGCGGGTCCAGCGACGCGGTGCCCCGGAAGGCGAGGTTGGTCACGAGGTAGATGAGCCGCTGGAGCACCTGGGCCACGCCCGCGGCCAGCACCGCGACGACCACCGCCAGCGCGCAGATGTACGCCGTCCGCCGGGTGACGTTCGCCGCGTGCGGCGCGATGTGCGCCTGGGCCAACCCCGGGCCCAGCGACGGCGCGACAGGAAGTCCCTCGGTGGTGGAGCCGGTCCTTGCCGGGCCCTCAGCCACGGCTTCGGGCTCGAGTGCCTGCAGGACGTGCGCGCCTTCGGGACCGGGTCACGGGCGGCTCACTCTCGAAAAACATGGGCGTGGGTGCGGTCTCGTCGATGCCCATGCCGCGGACCACCCGCTCCAGGAGCTGTTCCAGCTCCTTTCGCTCGGTGCCGCTGAGCTGCTCCAGGGCGACGAGGAGATCCGCCTGCGGTGAACGCGGGGCGGTGCCGAGGAGGCGCTTGCCGGAGGCGGACAGGCGCAGGGTGGTGCGCCGGGCGTCGTCGGCCGCGACGGCACGAACGACGAGACCACGCTGGGCCAGGCGGTGAACCACCACCGAGACCGAGCTGGCGTCGGTGAGGGTCCGGCCGGCGAGCTCGGCCATCGAGCCCACCGGACCTTCGGAGAGACGTTCCAGGACGAAGAGCTGCGCCGCGCTCAACCCGAGGCGCGTCTCGGCGGCCCGGTCAGCGAGCCGCAGGGCACGCACCAGCCGTCTCAGCGCCCGGAGGGTTCCGGCGGACGTTGTGGAGACTTCCATGGGTTCCCAACTAATAGCACTGCCCGACGTTTCCGGCAGCTCCCGCCTCCCGTCAGGGCGGGGTGTCCGATGCTGCCCAGTTGCGCAAGCGAACCCCCAGTCTCACGGTGAAGGGGCCGGAGATGGTGTTCACCCCTGCTCGCCCCACCAGATCGCGGCGGTCCAGCACGTTTTCCACCGCAGTGTAGATCTCCACCACCGGTCCGATGGCGCGCGCGAGGTAAGCGTCCAGGCGGAACTGGGTGCCCAGCGGAAGGGTGTTGAGGTCGTCCTCGTACTGGACCAGCGCCGCGATGCCCTGCACCCGCGCCGTCCAGCCTGGCGCGAATCGCGCCTCCACCGAGCCAGCGATGCGGTGCACCGGGTCCTGCGGGAGCCGCTTTCCGATCGTCCCCGGCGCGCTGGCCGCCTCGAGGACGCGGGAGTCCACGTAGGTGTAGCCGGCGGTGAGCTCCCAGCCGTGGGCCGGCCGGGCCTCCACCGCGAGCTCCAGGCCCTGGACTCTCGCCTTGCCGAGGTTCTGACGCTGCCGGGTCGACCCGTCGGGGAGGGCCTGAGACAGCGTGACGTTCGTGATGGGGTCGTGCAGCTCGTTCCAGAAGCCAGTGGCTCGCGCCCGGACGACGAGGACCGGGGACCACTCGACGCCGGCCTCGGCTCCGACCAGCGTCTCGGCGGTCAGGGCGGGATTGGCGGCGGTGGAGATGGTGCCGACCGTGAACGGCCGGTACAGCTCTCCGAGGGTGGGCGCCCGGAAGGCGCGGTTCACCGACGCCCGGAGCGCGAGGGAGTCGACGACTCGCCACAGCGCCCCGAGCCGTGGGCTGAGCTGGGTCTCGTTTCGTGACGGGAACTGCTGGGTGTTCATCCCGGTCGGCGTCGTGAGCTCGAGCTGGCCCTTCTCGTCGCGCCAGTAGTCGAGCCGCAGTGCGGGGACGAGGGTCACCGGCCCGAGCTGAAGCGTGTCCTGCACGAAGACGCCTCCCGAGAGCTGGACGCCGCCGCCGTTTCGCTCGAGCGTCGTGGGCGTGACGCCGGGAGGGGGGAAGAGCCGCTCGAAGGACGTCCCGGAGATGCGATGCAGGTCGGCGCCGACGTCGAACCGCTGGAAACCCCATCGTGGGGCGTGCCACACCACCGAGAACCCCTCGTCATCGGCAGGGACGCGCTGCTCGCCGGCGAGACTCTCGGTGCTCCGCGGCATGGCCATGGTGCCGATGCGCGCCCGCTGCTGGCGAAAGACCTCGTTCCGGAACCAGGCCGCCAGCTCGACGTCGGGGGACATGCGGGGACCGAGCGCCAGCGTCACCGCGACCGAGCGAACCTCCGACGCGCCGTTCGTGAACTGCGTGCCGCCATTCTGGTTCTCGTCGAAGAAGCCGAGCTTGGCGCCCAGGAGGACGTTCGACGCGAGCTCGGCCTCCATGCGGCCCTGGAGCGAGACATGGGTGCTGCCCGCCGGCACGTCGACCGCCCCGCGCTGCTCCGGCGCGACGACGTTGTAGCCGTTGCTCCCCAGGAACTCCGAGGTGAGCTCGACCGCGACCGGCCCGGCGCGCTGGACTCCCCGCAGCCCGATGCCGAGCGAGGGCAGTGTGTCGCCGAACACGTCGGCCTCGACCGAGGGGACGTCGAGTGGTCGTGAGCGGATGTTGACCACCCCGCCGAGGGCCGAGGTCCCGTAGAGCACCGAGCTGCCGCCGGGAACGATCTCCACCGAGCCGATGGACAGGCCAGGCACCGACTGCCAGTAGACCCAGCCACCGAAGGGGTCGTTCAGCGGCAGCCCGTCCACGAGCACCAGCGCCCGCGAGACGGCGGACGGTCCCACCCCGCGCAGGTTCAGGCCCTGGCTCGACGGATCGGCCACCCGACTCGATGAGCGGCGAAAGGTGCCCACGTCGGGGACGCGGCGAAGCACGTCATCGAGGAGCGGCGATGCCGACTGCTCCAGGTCCGCCCGGTCGAGCACGGTGACGTCGGCCGGGACCTCGCTCCGCAACCGGGGAGCGCGGCTGGCGGTGACCACCGTCTCGCCGACCAGCGGGGCTTCCGGCGTCCCCGCGTCCCCGCTGCTCGAGACTCCTCCGTCCGGAGTGGTCGGTCCAAGGTCGTCCCCGGCTGCGGCGGAAGCGCTCCCGTCGCGCGTGCCCCCATCGAGCGTGAGCTGGGCGAGCATCTCCTCGCGCGCTCCCTCCGGGCTCGCCACGACGAGCGTGGCCGCGAGCACGACAGCGAGGCTGCTCACCGGAGCCCGTGGAGCGATGCGGCCATGTCACGGGCCTCCTTCGCGGGGAGGCCCCGCCCGGCCATCCCGTCCGCCGCCGACCATCCCGTGCGGGTGGCCGGCTCCAGCGGAGGATGTGCGGGGCGCTGTTCTCCAGTCGACCGCCCCGTGGTGTCGGAGCTGCCCCGGATGAAGCGTGCGCTAGTGCACGAGGCGCTCGAGCGCCGGCGTCCGCGCCCGCTCGAGCTTGCCCACGCAGGCGAGCAGCAGGTCCCGGTACTCGCCGGTCTCGCGGAGCCCGGAGACCATCCAGCGGTTGCCGATCACCAGCGTGGGCACGCGCCGCACGCCCCGCCCTCGCGCCAGCCGGTGCTCCTCGCGGATCAGGCGGCGGGTCTGCGACGAGCCGAAGGCCGCGGTGAAACGATTCATCTGAAGCCCCGCGCGCTCGGCGAGCTCGAGGACGATGTCGGGGCGAGTCACGTTCAGGCCCTGCTCCAGCGCCGCGTGGCGCAGGCGCATCTGGAGCTCGAGCCGGGCCGGCTCACCCTGGAGGCGCGCCGCCTCCAGCGCGGCGAGCGGCTCCACGCTCGAGCGCGGCGGGTCACCCGACGTCCAGAGCTCGGGCCGCAGCGGAAGCGACTCGCGCTCGCGCGCTGCCGAGGTGAGATCCTTCACCGCGCGGGCGATCTCGTCCTCGGTGGGGAGCGACTCCATCGGGCGCAGCGGGTACGGACGCGGAACGAACCGAAAGACGTCGGCCAGCTCGCGGTGCAGCGTCAGCAGCCGCAGCTCGGCGAGCCACGACCAGGGGCAGAGCACGTCCTGGTACACCAGCACCTGACTCTGCTTGGAGGGTCGGCTCATGCGTTGGTGGAGTGAACCGAACTGTAGAGAAGCCGGCCGCGGGTCGACAATGGTGTCGATCACGCCCCGCCGCAAAGCATCCAGGCTGGCCCGAAAGAATCGACGTCGGCGCCGAGCGCACACGGGGGGCTGCACACCACGCTCGGCTGGATGCCTGTTGCCTCAGAGCGCGCGCCGCGTCGCGACATCCCGCGCACCCGACAGGGCGAGCGCGCGGTCGATGATCGCCCCTGCGGCGTCCAGGCCTGTTGCACGCTCCAGCCCCTCGAAGCCCGGGCTGGAGTTCACCTCCAGCAGGGTTGGCCCCTCGCTCGTCTCGAGGAGATCCACGCCCGCCACCTCCAGGCCCACCACCGCCGTCGCCCGAACGGCCGCCTCGACATAGGCCGGTGCGAGCTCGACCGGCCGCCCCCGTCCACCGCGATGGAGGTTGCTCCGGAACTCGCCCCGCTTCGCCCGCCGGCGCATGGCTCCCACCACCCGGCCTCCGACCACCAGCGCCCGGATGTCGCGCCCCCGTGACTCGGCCACGAATTCCTGGAGGACGATCTCCTGGCCGAGCCCCTGGAAGGTGTCGAGGATTCCCTGGAGCTCCGGGATCGTCGACGCGAGCATCACCCCGACCCCCTGCGTGCCGCGGAGGAGCTTCACGACGGCCGGCAGGCCGCCCACCTCGTTGAGCAGGCGGGGAACGTTGCTCGCGTCCCGCGCCATGACGGTCCGGGGGATGCGCAGACCCGAACGGGCGAGCAGCTGCAGGCATCGCAGCTTGTCCCGGCTCCGGGCGATGGCCTGCGCGCGGTTGACCGCCGGGACGCCCATCATCTCCAGCTGCTCGACCACCGCGAGCCCGTAGCCGGTGATGGACGCTCCGATGCGAGGGATGACCACGTCGATGCCGCGGAGCTCGACGCCGCGGAACACCATCCGCGGGGCGCCCGAGGTCAGCACCAGGTTGCAGCGGAGGGTGTCCAGCACCAGCGGGCGGTGGCCTCGCGCCCGGATGGCCTCCACCAGCCGCCGCGTCGAGTAGAGGGAGCGCTTGCGGCTGAGGATGGCCACCACCCGGCGCACGGTCGCCCCGGGGGTGCGGGGCGGGCGACGGTCCCGCGACTTCGGTCGCTGTCGTCTCGGGGGGGCCACGGCGGGGCGCGGACGCTAGCACCGCCGGAGGGAGAGCGGTTTGCGCGCCGGGACGGAGGGTGCTAGCCGAACGGGCTTTCCATTCGTTCCCCGCCATGTCCGACGCCTCGGGCGACAACCGCTGGAAGCAGACGCTCAACCTGCCCCGCACCGACTTCCCCATGAAGGGGAACCTCACCCAGCTCGAGCCGCGCATCCTCGCTCGCTGGGAAGCCGAGGACACCTACCGGGCGCTGCTGCGGAAGAACGCGGCGGGGCGCCGCTTCGTCTTCCTCGACGGCCCGCCCTACGCCAACGGCGAGCTGCACGCCGGACATGCGCTGAACCACGTCCTGAAGGACATCGTGGTGAAGTCGCGGAACATGGCCGGGTTGCTCTGCGCCTACCGGCCGGGGTGGGACTGCCACGGCCTCCCCATCGAGCAGGCGGTCGAGAAGCGGCTTCGCGAGCGGAAGGTGGACCGGCGCACGCTCTCCCGTGACCAGTTCCTGGCCGCCTGCCGGGAGTACGCCCTGGAGTACATCGGGATCCAGGCCGCGGTGCGGAAGCGGATGGGGAACTTCGCTCTGTGGGAGGAGCCGTACCGCACGCTCGACTTCCCCTACGAGGCGCAGGAGCTCCGGGAGCTGGCTCGCATCGCTCGCCGGGGCCTCATCTACCGGCGGAAGAAGGCCGTGTACTGGTGCATCACCGACCAGACGGCGCTGGCCGAGGCCGAGGTCGAGTACGAGAACCGCCGGAGCCCGTCGGTCTACGTGGCCTTCCGGACCGAGCCGGGGACGGCGGGTGAGCTTCCCGAGCGCCGCCGGGAGACGCTCGCCGACGCGTTCCCGGGCCTGGGCGGCCGTCCCGTGGACCTCGTGGTCTGGACCACGACGCCCTGGACACTTCCCGCCAACCTGGCGGTCGCAGTGCACCCGACGCTCGAGTACGTGTTCTACGACCTCGGCCCGCGGGCCATCGTGGTGGCCAAGGACCTCCTGCCGCGGGTCCTCGGGGAGATTGCCCCGGACCAGCTCGCGGTGAGGACGGTGGCGGCGGCGGGGGCTGAGGTCTCCGCGGCGGCGCTGGTGGAGCCCAGGCGCATCCTCGGCTACGTCGCCGGCAAGGACCTGGCGGGGTTCGCCTACCGCCATCCCTTCGTGGATCGCCAGGGCGTGGTCGTGCTGGGGGAGCACGTGACGCTGGAGCAGGGCACCGGCCTGGTCCACACCGCGCCGGGCCACGGGCAGGAGGACTACGACGTCGGCATCCAGTACGGGCTGGACATCTACAACCCGGTGCTCGCCGACGGCCGGTACGACGAGACGGTGCAGCCTCCCGAGCTGCGGGGGGTGAAGGTCTTCGACGCCAATCCGAAGATCGTGCAGCTCCTGGCGGACCGGGGCGTCCTGCTCAACCGGGCGAGCGACACGGTCGAGCACAGCTATCCGCACTGCTGGCGGTGCCACAACCCGATCATCTTCCGCGCGACGCCGCAGTGGTTCATCGCCATGGACCGTCCCCTGGACACGACGTCCGGGCTGGACTCCACCCTGCGGAGCAAGGCTCTGAGCGAGATCGACCAGACGGTGAGCTGGGTGCCGGACTGGGGTCGCTCGCGCATCCGGGGGATGGTGGAGAACCGACCCGACTGGTGCATCAGCCGCCAGCGCACGTGGGGCGTCCCCATCCCGGTCCTCCTCTGCGAGGGGTGTGGCGAGTCGGTGGTGAGCCCGGAGCTCATGGAGCGGGTGGCCGACGCGGTGGAGAAGGAGGGCACCGGCGTCTGGTACTCGGCGCCCCTGGAGCGCTTTGCTCCGCAGGGGCTGAAGTGCGAGTCCTGCGGTGGGACCAGCCTGCGCAAGGAGACCGACATCCTCGACGTGTGGTTCGACTCCGCCTGCGCGTTCGCCGCGGTGAGCGAGCGCTGGCCGGACATGGGGCTTCCCGGTGACCTCTACCTCGAGGGCTCGGATCAGCACCGGGGCTGGTTCCAGTCGAGCCTGCTGGTGAGCGTGGCCAGCCGCGGTCAGGCCCCGTATCGCGAGGTCCTCACCGCCGGCTTCGTGGTCGACGGCGAGGGACGGAAGATGTCCAAGTCCGTCGGCAACACGGTCAAGCCAGAGAAGCTCATCCAGCAGATGGGCGCGGAGATCGTCCGGCTGTGGGTTGCCGCCGCCGACTACCGGGACGACGTCCGGCTCTCCGAGTCCATCCTCCGGAACCTCGCCGAGGGATACCGGAAGATCCGCAACACGCTCCGCTACGCGCTCAGCAACCTCCAGGACTTCGACCCCGCCAAGGACGCCGTGCCCGACGCGGAGCTCCTCCCGCTCGACCGGTGGGCGCTCGCGCGGCTCGACGAGGTCGCCGGACGCGTCCGCCGGGCCTACGACGAGTTCGACTTCCACCTCGTGTACCACGCGCTGGTCGACTTCTGCGGGAGCGACCTGAGCGCGGTGTACTTCGACATCTCCAAGGACCGGCTCTACACCTGGAAAGCCGGTGGCCACGCGCGACGGAGCGGACAGACGGTGCTTCATCGCATCCTGCTCGACGTCACGAGGCTGCTCGCGCCGGTGACGTCGTTCACCGCGGAGGAGGTCTGGGAGCATGTTCCCGGCCGCCCTGCTCCGTCGGTCTTCCTGGCGGGGTTGCCCCAGCCCACCGGCCGGCGAGACCCGGTGCTGATGGAGACGTTCGATCGGCTCTTCTCGGTGCGCTCGGCGGTGCAGCAGCAGCTCGAGGCGGCGCGGCGGGACAAGCTCATCGGAAGCTCGCTCGAGGCGAGGGTGGTGCTGCACGCGGACGCCGAGGGGCGCGAGTTCCTGGTCCAGCACCTTCGCGAGCTGCCGACGCTCCTGATCGTGAGTCAGGTGGCGCTGGAGAAGGACCCCACCGAGCGGATGGTGCGCACCACCGCCGCGCTTCCCGGCGCAGGGCATCTCGCCATCGAGATCCGCAAGGCCGACGGCGCCAAGTGCCCGCGCTGCTGGACCTACGCTCCGGAGGTCGCGGCCGGCGCCGACGTCTGTCCGAAGTGCCAGGAGGCCCTGGCGTGACCGGTCCGGGGATGGAGCAGGTGGCCGCGCCGCGTGCCCCCGGAATGCTGGCGCGAGATCCCGCGATGATCCGCAAGCTGGTGGTGCTGTACGTCAGCGCCCTGGCACTCGTCCTGGTGGACCAGTGGGTGAAGTACGAGATGGTCGACCGGCTCACCACGCGCTTCGACGGGCTCGCCTCGGTCAGCGCCCGGCTCGGTGCGCTCTATGGACCTGCGCCGGCGCCAGGGTGGGACGGGCTGCACTTCCGCCCGAAGCGTCCCATCGTCTTCAGCGACGACTTCCTGATGCTGCGCTATGCGGAGAACCCCGGCGCGGCGTTCGGCCTGTTCCGCCGGCTTCCTCCCGGTGCCCGAGGCCCGCTGTTCCATCTGGTGTCGATCGGCGCCGTGGTGCTCATCACGGTGTACTACCTGCGCCTCGGCGGAACGAGGCAGGAGCGCTGGGCGCTGGTCGGCCTGCCGCTGGTGCTGGGAGGAGCCATCGGCAACTGGGTGGATCGCCTGGCACGGGGCTTCGTCATCGACTTCATCGAGGCGCACTGGAAGGACGTGTACACCTGGCCGTCCTTCAACGTCGCCGACAGTGCCATCGTGGTGGGGGTCATCCTCCTGCTCGTCGACGGCATGGTTCGTCGGGAGCGGAAGCCGTCTCCCGCCTCGTCGCCGAAGGAGCTCTGACGTGCTGCCCACGCTGATCGACATCCGCTTCGAGACTCCCTTCGCCCAAGGGGTGCTCTACCTGGTTGCCGTCCTGTTGCTCGGGTACGGCATCTGGGCGGGGTGGAGGAACGCGCCGGGGTCTCTCGACCCGAAGACGCGCAAGGAGCTGCCGCCCACCAAGGAGCAGCGGACGCAGCGAGCGGTCATCTACGGTGTGCTCTTCGCGGCGCTGATCTACCTCGGGCTGCACTACGCCCTGCCGCCCACGGCCTTCCTCGGCAGCAAGGGCGAGGGGTTCCCGCTGCACACCTACGGCCTGATGCTGATGGCCGGCTTCGCGGCGGCGATCCTGGTGTCGGCGCGACTCGCCCAGCGGGAGTGGGGCGGCGCCGAGGGCGTGCAGCGCCGCAACGACGCGATGGACCTCGCGGTGTGGGTGGTCGTCGGCGGGATCGTGGGATCGAAGGTCCTCTTCATCCTCGTGACGCCGAAGGACTTCGTCGACGCGCTCGGGAGCGGCAGCCTGTGGAAGGTGCTCGGTGCCCTCGGCGGGGGGTTCGTCTTCTACGGAGGGCTCATCGGGGCGGCATTCGCCGTGTGGTGGTTCTGCCGGGCAAGGAAGATCCCCTTCCTGCGGCTCGCCGACGTCATCGTCCCCACGGTCGCTCTGGGGCAGGCCTTCGGCCGGCTGGGATGCTTCGCGGCGGGATGCTGCTGGGGGAAGCCGGCCTCGCTCCACTTACCCTGGGCGGTGCGATTCCCGGGCTCGGGTCGTGCGCTGAGCCTCTTCGGCCAGCACACCGGAGGGTCCATCGCCTGGGACAGCCAGTCGCAGGAGATGCACCGCTGGGTCATCGAGTCGACGGGTCAGGTGTTCGATCACGCGGTGCCCGGGGCGATCCGGATCGCGGACTGGGTCGCGCAGCACGGGACCACGCTGCCCATCCACCCCACCCAGCTCTACGAGTCGCTGGCGCAGCTGCTGCTGTTCGTGCTGCTGATGATCGCGCGGAAGTACCGACGCTTCCACGGACAGATCCTCGCCCTGTACCTCATCGGCTACGCCATCATCCGGACGACGGTCGAGCTGTTCCGGGGCGATTTCGAGCGGGGCACCCTGCACAAGCTCATCGAGCAGGTGCCGCTGGACGCCTGGTGGAACATCTCCACCAGCCAGTTCATCTCGCTGGTGATGTTCGCGCTCGGGGTGACGCTCCTGGTCCGGGGGTCCTCGGCGAGCCGAGAGCTGCCGGCCGCCTCCGGCGCCCAGCCGGCCTGAGGCCCAGGTGAAGGCGCAGGGCCCACCTGGTGCGACTTGCGCCGGGCGCGGATGACTTGGAATCCTGAGGCGTCCCGATGCCTCCTCCGTCGCGCCCCGAGGACCGAGCGAAGGCCAGTGCCGCCGCGACCGCGGCGAGCTGGGCGCAGGTCTCCCAGGAGGTCGACTCGGTGGAGGCCGAGCTGCACGCGCTCCGGGGCCAGTACGAGCAGTACTTCCTGGGCATGGAGAAGCGTCCCCCGAGCAAGGCCCACGAGCAGTTCAAGAAGCGGATTGCGGCGCTGAGGACGATTCCTTCGCGGAACTCGGCGCTCTCGTTCCGGATCCAGTCGTTGCAGGCGACGGCGGCGACGTACGAGCGCCTCTGGACGAGGACGATGCAGGAGATGGAGGACGGGACGTACCGGCGGGACGTCTTCAAGGCGCGCAGGCGGCGGAAGTCCGTGCCCGAGGTGCCGGCCGCGCCCCCGCCGTCGTCCGCGCAGGCCACCGCGGCGGCTGGGACGAAGCAGGCGGCGACCGGGAAGGTCGCGGCGGTCGGGAAGCCGGAGACTCCGCAGGCGCCCGGCGAACCGCAGATCCACATCGCCGGGTCGGCCCCGCCGGACCCGCTCGGAGAGACGCGGCTGCGGAGCGTCTACCGCGCCTACGTGGAGGCGAAGCGCCGCTGCAACGAGGACACGACCCGACTCTCGTTCGACGCGGTGGCGGAGAGCCTCAAGCGGCAGGTTCCCGAGCTGCTCGAGCGGCACAAGGTCCGCGACGTCGAGTACCGCGTGTTCGTGAAGGACGGGAAGGCCATCCTCCGGGCGGTCCCGAAGATCTGAGCGGTCCCCAGAGCTCGAGGCCGACGCTCACGAGAAACTCGCGTGGGGTCGGTCCCCGCCATCACGCCGCGCTTTCCCTGCCGGCCCAGCGGCCTGCTGGGGGGACCGACCACCAGCGCGTCAGGAGGCTTAGCACCTCACGGGCACATCACCAGTTGGGATCTTCGTTCCACACTTCCGGCGGAAGATTCCGATTCTCGCCCCGGCGGACTGCTTGGCGCCGCCTGGGGCCGACCACGCACGACGCCGATCTCACGTAACGAACGGTCGGTAACGTCCCGAAACGTCGACCCCACGCGCCGGTCGGGACGTCCTCGCGGGAGGCCGCCGGGCCGAGAGCGGGAGCAACGAGGTGTCTGGCACCTGGGCTCGAGCACCTGGGCTCGCACCCGGACGCGACACCGGCTGATTCGAGATCTCGATGCCTGCACTGGGCCGTCCGGCCGGACCCCGCGCGTTTCGAGTCGAGCAGGCACCTTGTCCGGCCATGACGTGTCAGATCGACGAG